>JAEEGH010007543.1_pt1 | contig 26118 bp, 21 predicted proteins | sample 9134181 | NCBI WGS metagenome assembly JAEEGH01 (sample SAMN16246544, study PRJNA631951) | gut metagenome | biome: gut microbiome; feature: rumen; material: DP-attached | host: Bos | place: Iran: Karaj | collected 2018-10
AAAAGGAGCTTGTCAAATACCTTCGGACTTTCGAAGGAATAGACATACGCCTGGGAAAATCCGCAGTACTCCGCGATATCCCGCGCCTTGGCCTCGATGCGAAGCTTGTGCGGGAGCTTGCCGAACGCATTGCCGCCGGGAAGCGTCGTGGGGATCTTATCATAGCCGTAGAACCGTGCCACTTCCTCCGCGAGATCTGCCTGTCCGACGAGATCCTGACGGAAGGAAGGGATCGTGACGGTGCGGGCCGCCTCGTCGTAGATCAGATCCTCCTTGCGGAAAATGCGGATCATCTCCTCCTCGGAGACATCGGTTCCGAGCAGCGCATTGTACTTGTCCGGGCGGAACGGAAGCACGCGAAGGTCTGCCAGAGGCTCCTTCACATCGACGATCCCGCCGACGACTTCGCCGCAGCCGAGCTCCTCGATGAGCTGGCAGGCGCGATTGATCGCGTCCTCCGCGTTGCGGGGATCCAGGCCCTTCTCAAACTTACCCGAAGCATCGGTCCGAAGGCCGATGCGCTTCGCGGATTTGCGGATGTTCGGTCCGTTGAAGGTTGCCGCCTCGAAGAGAACGGTGCTGACATCCTCCGTGATCATGGAATTTTCTCCGCCCATGATGCCGGCGATGCCGACTTCCTTCTCCGCGTCACAGATCATCAGGACTTCGCTGTCCAGCTTCCGCTCCTGTCCGTCCAGGGTGACGAAGGTGTCACCATCCTTGGCGCGCTTGACGATGATCTTGCCGCCCGCGATCGTACGCAGATCATACGCGTGCATCGGCTGACCATACTCTTCCATCACGTAATTGGTGATATCGACCAGATTGTTGATGGGACGGATGCCGCTTGCGGCCAGGCGACGCTGCATCCATTCGGGGCTGGGCGCGATCTTTACATTCTTCACCACCCGCGCGGTGTAGCGGGTGCACAGATCGGGATCCCTGACCTCGACGGAAATGTAATCGGAGGCTTTCTCCGCATTGCCGGTCTCCTTTACCACGGGAGGAACGAAGGGCTTACGGAAGGTCGCAGCTGCCTCGCGCGCGATGCCGAGGATGCTGTAGCAGTCCACGCGGTTCGAAGTGATCTCATACTCGAAAACCGTATCATGCAGGCCCAGAAGCGCTACCGCATCCGCACCCACTTCCGCGCTGTCCGGGAAGATGTAGATGCCGTTCTCCGGCGCTTCGGGATAGAAATTGCGATCGCTGCCGAGCTCCTCGATGGAGCACATCATGCCGTAGGAAGGCACGCCGCGCAGCTTGCCCGCCTTGATGGGGATGCCGCCCTCGGGGAGCGGACCGCCGTCATGGCCGCCAGCGACTCTGCCGCCGTCCAGCACTACGGGCACCTTCTGTCCGACCTCCACATTGGGAGCGCCGGTGACGATCTGAATCGTCTCATTTCCTACATTTACCTGGCACACGACCAGCTTGTCGGCATCCGGATGACGCTCGATGCTCTCGATCCGGCCGACCACGATCTTGTCCAGATTTTTATCCTTGCGTTCATACCCCTCGACCTTGGTACCGGTGAGGGTCATGGCATCCATATATTCCTGATCGGTGCAGTCGAGCTCGGGAACATATGCCTTAATCCACGATAAAGCGGTGTTCATTGTATTTTCTCCTTGTTAAGGTTTATTCAGTGACAGTCCCTTGCCTTGCGATCAGAACTGTTTCAGGAAACGCACATCATTCTCATACAGAAGGCGCATGTCATCGATCTCGTACTTGAGAAGCGCGATGCGCTCCAGGCCGACACCGAAGGCAAAACCGGTATACTCTTCGGGATCGATCTTGCACATCTCAAGGACATGCGGATGAACCATGCCGCAGCCGAGGATCTCGATCCAGCCCTCGCCCTTGCAGAAGCGGCATCCCTTGCCGCCGCACTTGAAGCAGCTGACATCCATCTCGGCGCTGGGCTCGGTGAACGGGAAGTGATGGGGGCGGAACTTGACCTTCGTATCCTCTCCGAACATCTCTTTCGCAAACTCAGCGAGCGTGCCCTTCAGATCGGCAAAGGTGACATTTTTGTCGATGACCAGGCCCTCCACCTGATGGAAGGAAGGACTGTGCGTCGCGTCCACCTCGTCGGCGCGGAACACGCGTCCGGGAGAGATCATGCGGATGGGGAGCTTGCCCTTCTCCATCTCATGCACCTGCGCGCCGGAAGTCTGCGTACGCAGCAGAATATCTCCATTGACATAGAAGGTGTCCTGCTCATCCTTGGCCGGATGATCGGCCGGAATGTTCAGAGCCTCAAAATTGTAATAATCCTTCTCGACCTCGGGGCCTTCCACCACTTCGTAGCCCATGCCGATAAAGACGCGCTCGATCTCCTCGAGTGCGATTGTATTCGGATGACGATGTCCGAGCTCGGCGCGATCGGCAGGAAGCGTGACATCGATCACCTCATTCTTCAGCTTCTCCGCGCGGATCGCTTCGTCCATCTTCTTCTTGGCTTCCTCGAGGCGCGCCTCGATCTCCGCCCGCGCGTCATTGACCATCTGGCCGACCTTCGGACGATCCTCGGGTGCCACATCCTTCATGGACTTGAGGATGTCGGTCAGTGCCCCCTTCTTGCCCAGGAGCGACACGCGGATCTCATTGAGCTTCTCCGCGGAGCCGGCGGCCTTGATCTGTTCGAGGGCTTTTTCCCTGATTTCATTCAGCTTCTCGTTCATTTCCTATCTCCATTTCCGGTATTTCGTATGCCTGTTTTGCATATAAAAACTGCATATATGTTCTATATGATAGCACCACCCGGCCTATCTGAAAATACTTTTTCAAAGGTTCGGGTGTTCTTTTTCGGATGTTTTTTCATCTGCAGGAACTTCAGCGGGGGCATTTTCCGGCGCTTCCGCATCCTCCGCGGCCGCTCCTGCCTGCGCTGGTTTCCTTCTTTCCATCTCCAGCGCGGTCTCAGGGCTTTCTGCATTTTGCGCGGCCTTCCGCTCCTTCGGATAGAGCAGCGACCGGTTCATCGGTCCGAAAAAGCGGTTCAGATACGCACACACGAGGAAAATATACATACAGCCGTAGAGCCAGATCATGGCGATGGCCAGCATCGTCATGCTCCCGTACATCGTGTAAGCGCCGGGGTGGGATGCATAGATCGAAAAGACATACGAAAAGACGGTCCACGCCACCGCCGAGAGCATCGCACCGGGGAGCTGCTCACGGTATTTTAACTTTGCGTCGGGCAAAAAACGGTACAACGCCGCGAAAAGGAAGGTAAGAACGAGGATCATGTAGAGCGCACGGGGGCGCAGAACGAGATCGATCAGATTTTCCACGATCACGGGGTTTAAGCCCTTCAGCTGGTCGACGATCTTTTCACCGAAGACCATCATGACAAGGCTCAGCACGACAACGGCCAACAGAAGCAGGGTATAGATGCAGCTCCAGAAGCGCATCACGATGGCATTTCTCCGCTCCTTCACGTGGTTAATACGGTTCAGGCCCTGCACCAGTCCCATGACGCCCTTGCCCGCCGCCCAGAGCGTGGCCAGCACGGAGATCGTCAGCACGCCCGCACTCGCGTCGTACACCTGCGAGATGATGCGGCTTAAGATCCCGTCAAAAATATCCGGAGACCAGTCGGTCACCACGCGCAAAAGCAGTTCTTCCGTCAAAGGGGTATAAGGAATAATGCCGCAGATCAGCACCAGCATCGGAACCAGAGACAGTATGATGAAAAAAGAAGCGCTGGCCGCATAGGCCGGTATATCCTTCGCGCTCATACGACGGGAAAAATCCCGGAAGGTTTCAATCAGCTTATTCATAAAAAATCTCTCTACACAGAAAGAAAGAGCGACATACACCGCTCTTTTCTGATCGACCCTCGGCCGAACCTCCGCCTTTTGACGCCTAGCCGATTGCTAGGTGGGTAACCGCAGCAATGACATTTGCAATCCCCGTCCGTGAGGGGGGCCTGGCAGCCGCCATGCGATGTAGGAATCCCATGAAAGGTAAATGTAGGTTCAAAAATAACAGAAGGTAAGGCTTTTGGGCTAGTTTCATTATATAGGAAGCAGGATAAGAAAACAACTGTTTTTTCCCGAAAAAGCATGAAAAGAACGTAAAAAATTAATGAAGAGTTTTATCGCTTTTTTTGCGAATTTAGAACTTTTCAATTTGCCTGTGATTAGGTATAATGATTTAAGATTGTTTCAATATGGGGAAGGTTTTGATTTTCCCCGTATGGTGCGATTCAAAGTTATCAAAATTTTTGGAAAAGAGAGGTTTAAGTATGGCAGTAGTTGATTTAACTCAGTATGGTATCACAGGTACTACGGAACTCATCTACAATCCGTCCTATGAGGATCTGTACGAAGCTGAGATGGATCCTTCTCTGGAGGGCTATGACAAGGGTCAGCTCACCGAGCTTGGCGCAGTCAATGTCATGACCGGTATCTACACCGGACGTTCTCCCAAAGATAAGTTCATCGTGGACGATGCGAAGGCGCATGACACCGTATGGTGGACTTCCGAGGAGTATCCCAATGACAACCACCGTGCTACCCAGGAAGCATGGGATGCCTGCAAGAAGCTGGCACTCCAGCAGCTGTCCGGCAAGAAGCTCTATGTCGTAGACGGATTCTGCGGTGCCAACAAGGACACCCGCATGGCAGTCCGTTTCATCATGGAAGTCGCATGGCAGGCACACTTCGTCAAGAACATGTTCATCCGTCCCACCGAGGAAGAGCTGGCTGAGTTCAAGCCTGATTTCATCGTTTACACCGCTTCCAAGGCAAAGGTTACGAACTACAAGGAGCTGGGCCTCAATTCCGAGACCGCTGTTCTGTTCAATGTTACCAGCCGTGAGCAGGTCATCCTGAACACCTGGTACGGCGGCGAGATGAAGAAGGGTATGTTCTCCATGCAGAACTACTTCCTGCCTCTCGCAGGCATGGCTTCCATGCACTGCTCTGCCAATACCGATATGGAAGGCAAGCACACTGCCATCTTCTTCGGTCTGTCCGGAACCGGTAAGACCACCCTTTCCACCGATCCCAAGAGACTGCTCATCGGCGATGACGAGCACGGCTGGGATGACAACGGTGTCTTCAACCTCGAGGGTGGCTGCTATGCAAAGGTCATCAACCTGGATAAGGATTCCGAGCCCGACATCTACAATGCGATCCGCAGAAACGCTCTGCTGGAGAACGTTACCGTAGATGCGGAAGGCAAGATCGATTTCGCTGACAAGAGCGTCACCGAGAATACCCGTGTCTCCTATCCCATCGAGCACATCGATAAGATCGCTCAGAAGGTAAACAAGATCTCCTCCGGCCCCGCTGCCGAGAACGTGATCTTCCTGTCCGCAGACGCATTCGGAGTACTGCCTCCCGTCTCCATTCTGACTCCGGAGCAGACCCAGTACTACTTCCTGAGCGGATTCACCGCTAAGCTGGCTGGTACCGAGAGAGGCATCACCGAGCCCACTCCTACCTTCTCCGCTTGCTTCGGCCAGGCATTCCTTGAGCTCCATCCGACCAAGTATGCTGAGGAGCTGGTAAAGAAGATGCAGAAGTCCGGCGCGAAGGCTTATCTGGTCAACACCGGCTGGAACGGCACCGGCAAGAGAATCACCATCAAGGATACCAGAGGCATCATCGATGCGATCCTGAACGGCGATATCAAGAATGCTCCTACCAAGAAGATTCCTTACTTTGATTTCGAGGTTCCCACCGAGCTGCCCGGCGTAGATACCGGCATCCTTGATCCTCGCGACACCTATGCGGATCCTACCGAGTGGGAGAACAAGGCAAAGGATCTGGCTTCCAGATTCCAGAAGAATTTCGTGAAGTACACCGGCAACGAGGCAGGCAAGGCTCTGGTAGCTGCAGGCCCTCAGCTGTAATCTTCCGAAAGCATTCGGCGCTCGCCGGATGAAAACAACCGACAAAAATCCCCGGATCGAAAGATCCGGGGATTTTCTTATGTCTAAGTAAATGCAGACCTCTTACGGAAGCGGCTGCGTAACTTCGGCGAGCCATGCGTTCTCTTCTGCCGTCAGGAAAGGTGCCAGCGTATTGCGAACCGTCTCATGATACCGGTTCAGCCATGCCTTCTCCGGTGCGGTCAGGCGATCCGCCAGGATGACTTCCGGATCAAAGGGAACCATGGTCAGCGTCTCGAACTGCAGGAACTGACCGAAGTCCGTCTCCTGCCCTTTCTGCACCACGGTGAGGCTCTCCAGACGGATACCGAATTCTCCTGCGAGGTAGATGCCGGGCTCGTTCGAGGTGATCATGCCCTCCTCGAGCGGCGCTCCGATCTTCCTTCCGGGCTCCAGAAGGCGGATTCCCTGCGGTCCCTCGTGCACATTCAGAAGATATCCGACGCCGTGTCCGGTGCCGTGATTGTAGTCATATCCAAGCTCCCAGAGCGGTGCGCGCGCGAGCACATCGAGATTGACGCCCGTGATGCCCCGTTTGAAGACCGCGCTGCCCAGACGGATATGTCCGCGCAGGACCGCCGTGTAGAGCTCCTTCATCTTCTGCGACGCCCGTCCGAGGAGCACGGTACGGGTGACATCCGTGGTCCCCTGCAGATACTGTCCGCCGGTGTCCATCAGAAGGAAGGTATTGTTCTTGACAGGGACATTGGTTGCCTCGGTCGGCTCATAGTGAATGATGGCTCCATGCGCGCCCGTCGCTACGATCGGCGCAAAGCTCTGCTCAAGGAAACCCTCCTGCTCCATTCGAAGCTTTAACAGGCGATCGCTTACATCCAGCTCCGTCACACGCTTCATCAATAGATCCGGCGAGCCGTTCAGCTGCGTCTTCAGCCAGTAGATCAGCTTCGTCAGGGCGACACCGTCGCGGATGTGCGCGGTACGCTCATTTTCCACCTCTGTCTTCGTCTTGCAGGCCTTGAACAGGGTCTCGGGGGAGGTCTCATCCACCACCGACGCATCCACCGGAATACAGCTAAAGAGCGCCCGGTTTACCTTGCTCTTGGACAGAAGCACCGTCCGGCCGGCAAGCACGGAAGGAATATCGCGGTAGACCTGCTCATAGGGGCGGATCTCCACGCCGTCCAGCTGCAGATTTAAGGTCGTCTCATGGTCAAAGATCGCCGGATTCGCATACAGATAGGCCTTGTCCATCAGAACGATGGAATAGCTTAAGAAGACCGGGTTAAAATCCACATCCCCGCCGCGCAGCTGATACAGCCATGCGATATCATCCAGCGATGCGATCAGATGTGCGTTGCAATCATGCTTTTTCAGGTATTCCCGCACGCGGCCCAGCTTCTGTGCGCGGGTCTCTCCGGTCAGCTGATCGGACAGCTCCCATACCTTCTCCGCGCTGAGAGAAGGGCGATTTTCCCAGATCCTATCCACGAGATCCAGATCCGTGCGGTAGGCCAGGTGCAGGCTCTTGCAGGCCTTCTCGATGGCTTCCGCCGTGGCATTGCTGACGGTGCGTCCATCGTATCCGACCGTCTGTCCCTCTGCGAGATTCTGTGCCAGATATTCCGGCACGGTCGGCACCCCCGGCTCCCGCATTTTCATCAGCTTGATGCCGGTGCCTTCGAGCTGCTCCGCGGCCTGCAGGAAATACCTGCCGTCCGTCCACAGGCAGGCCTCTCCCTTCGTCACCACGAGCTCGCCGGCCGACCCGTCAAAGCCGCTCAGATACTCTCTCTCCTTGAAATAATCTCCCACATATTCGGACGCGTGATAATCATCGGTCACCACATAGTAGGCATCGATCCCTTCACGCTCCATCTGCTGACGTAACTGTGCGATTCTCAAAGCGATTCCTTCTTTCGTCATGTTCCCCCTCTTGGCCGCGCTGCGCGGCTATGCCTTACCCCTCAGAAAAGCACGCATCAGATCCCCAGAAAGCTGCGCACGGCATCCTTCATTTTGTCTGCATCGCAGACCTTATCGTGCAGCACCGGTGCGGTGCGGATCTCCTCGATGGCCTTCGGAACCTGTACGCCGGAGATCCGGGACAGTTCATCCACGAGTTCGAAATCTCCCATCGCATCATACTTCGGATCGATCGCATGCATCACGCTGCGCGTGAACTTGAACGGGCTGGCGGTGGAAGCAATCACCGCGGGGGTCTGATCCCCCGTATCCTTGCGGTACTTCTGATAGACACAGGAGGCCACCGCGGTATGCGTATCGATCACATAGCCGCAGGCATCGTACAGACGCCCGATCTCGGCAGCCGTCTCCTGCTCGTCGGCGTAATTGCCGTAGAAGTCATTGAGCTTCTCGCGCTCCGCAGGCAAGATCTCGTAGCGTCCCTCTCCGCCGAGCGCCTTCATCAGTGCCGCGTTGCGGTCCGCGTCATTGCCGGCGATCCGGTAGATCAGACGCTCCAGGTTGCTCGAGATCAGAATATCCATGGAAGGGCTCGTGGTCAGCACAAATTCGCGGTTGCGATCGTACACGCCGGTCCGGAAGAAGTCAAAGAGCACCTTGTTGGTATTCGACGCACAGATCAGCTTCGCGATCGGAAGCCCCATCTGCTTTGCGTAGAAGGCAGCGAGAATATTGCCGAAATTGCCCGTGGGGACGACGACATTGATCATCTGGCCGTCCTCGATCCGCTTCTCTGCGAGGAGCTTTACGTAAGCATAGACATAATAGACGATCTGGGGCACCAGACGACCGATGTTGATCGAGTTGGCCGAGGAGAACTGGAAGCCCTTCTCATTCATCTCCGCCTCGAGCGCCTTGTCGGAGAAGATCTGCTTGACCCCGGTCTGCGCATCGTCAAAATTGCCATGGATGCCGACCACACAGGTATTGGCCCCCTTCTGGGTGACCATCTGCTTCTCCTGGATCGGACTTACCCCGTTCTTGGGATAAAAGACCATGATGCGCGTTCCCGCAACATCCGCGAATCCGGCCAGAGCTGCCTTGCCGGTATCTCCGCTGGTAGCGGTCAGGATCACGATCTCATTTTTGATCTGATTCTTCTTCGCCGCGGTGATCATAAGGTGCGGCAGAATGGAGAGCGCCATATCCTTGAACGCGATCGTGGATCCGTGGAACAGCTCCAGATAATAGGCGCCTTCCGCATAGACCATCGGAGCGATCTCAGGCGTATCAAACTTTTCATCATAAGCGCTGGCGATGCAGTTTTTCAGCTCCTCTTCCGTAAAATCGGTCAAAAGCAGCTTCATCACTTCATAAGCGACCTGCCGGTAATCCATTTCGGACAGCTCCGCCAGCGTCCGGTCCAGCTTCGGGATCCGGTCGGGGACATACAGTCCGCCGTCCTCGCTGAGACCCTTTAAGATTGCCCGGGAGGCCGTCACCTTTTCTCCGCTGCCGCGTGTGCTGCTGTACAATACTTCCATACTAACCTTCCTCTCCTCGAACCAAGTTTCCTGAAAAAACTATCTGTTCCTATTTTACACGTTTGGCGCCACTTCTCAATAGGTCAGGTGGCGAAATTTCATGCCCATTCTTCCGGGTCTATGGTAAAATTGTGACATAGAAAGGCTCCGGACAAAAGGCTCCGGGGAAGCATGCCATGCATTTACCGGCCGCACCGGACAATTCCATCAAGCAGCCCATGCCCGAGGGGGTCTTCCGCGCGGTCCGCAAGGATGGCACGGTCTATTACCGCGCCTCTCTCACCTGCCGCAGAAAGCACATCAGTCTCGGAAGCTTCGCCACCCCGGAAGAGGCGCACAAGGCCTATCTCGAGGGACGTCTGATCCTGGAGTCCCGCGTTGGCTTAAAGGAATACCCTGCGAAGGATTCCGGCGTCACTTCGGTCCTGCCCTATGAAAAATGGGTGGTCCTCGTCAATTTCAAGACCAGCGGCATGTATATCGGGAATCCGATCCTGCTGGGGCAGCGCCTCTTTTATTATCACCTGAGTCCCGAGGAGGTCCTGACCTTCGATTTTGACGACCTCTTCTACTACTCTTCGCACAAGATCATGAAACGCGGCGGGCATCTCTTCGTCTCGGACTACGGCTCGCAGATCCGTGTGGGTGCCCGGTACGGCATCAAGGCCTATGCGGTGGAGGGCAGGGACTACCGCTTTCAGAACGGCGACCGGTACGATTATCGCCGCGAAAATCTGGATATCCTGAATACCTACCACGGCGTGGAGCGCATCGGCAGCTCCTACGCGGTCAAAATCCACCACAAAGGGTATCTCCCCGTCGGGGCGTATGCATCCGCGCTGGAGGCGGCCATCGCTTACAACAAGGCGATCGACATCCTGCAGTCCGGCGGCATAGGCAAGGCCTATCTCCCGAATGAGCCCGACGATCTCTCCCCCCGCGTCTACGCGGAGATCTACACTTCGCTGGAGATCGCGCCCGGCATCTACCGCCTGGCGGGCACCGAGCCCCCGAAGCGCCGGTAATCTCCCGCCCCGGCAATTCTGATGCCCTGACTTATCTCCCGCCCCGGCAATTCTACCGTCCCGGGAGGGGCAGTATTTGGACGCCTCGGAAACAATATCTCTGCACAAAGAAACCGGTAAGGTCTTCTCTTGAAGGCCTTACCGGTTTCTTCTGTATCTTCGGTTTCTTCGGTTTTTCGGTTCTATTATCCGTTCTACTTTGCGGTGTAATCAATAAAGCACAGGTTCAATCCGACATACCCGGAGATCCCGTCCACCTTGCCGCTTTGCTTGTACTGCCACATGGTGAAGGCATACGGATAGTCGGGAAGGTCCTGATGCTGGTCCAGCCAGATATCCGCAGAGGACAGTTTTGTCAGATCGATCTCCTTGATCAGCCACTCCTTCGTGCCCTTGATCATCCCGTGATAGCCGGCCTCCTTCACCGTGTCGAGAAAGGCCTTCGTGACCTTCGTCTTCTCTTCGCGGGTGAGCCCTTCGATCCGGGCGGAATCATTCTCCACATAGCCCATGTCGATCACGATCGGGTAATCGACGCGCAGGTCCCCGATGCGGTCCAGGATCAGCTGCGCTTCTTCCTTCGCTTCCTCTTCCGTCAGCGCCTGGGAAGTAAAATACAGACCGACTGAAAGTCCGGCCTCGTTCGCGCGCTTTAAATTGTCCTCAAAATACTTGTCGACGGAAAGCGTTCCCGTGGAATACCCGCGGATGCCGGCGCGGATCATGCAAAAATCGATCCCTGCCTTTTTCACGGAAACAAAATCAATGTATTCCTGGTTCTCGGAGACATCGACGCCGAGGTAGGAGGCCTTGTGACCGTCGACATAGTAGGTCATAAAATCTCCCTGGGCCGTCAGGTTCGTATAATCGTAATCGTTACGCGGGATCTGCTGGCTCAGCACGACCCACTCTTCGCTTCCGTCCGGAAGGATCACCAGCGTATGCTTTCCGTCCTTGGAAGGATCATTTTCCTCCATGGGGATCGCGTCGGGCTTTACCTGCTCCACCGGCACGGTATCGAGGGTCTGCTCCTGATTCAGATTCGGGTACAGATCCCAGAAGTCGAGATCGGAAGGATGCAGATCTCCCACCTCCACCTCCTCCGCAGGCACCGGCCCCTGATCGGAAGGCCGGTCAGTGACGGTCTCCTCGCCGGACGCACCCGGAGACGAGCTCTGCGCAGAGCCTGCGCCGCTTCCGGAAGCGGAAGGCTTACGGTTGCTTCCGATCACAACGGCCAGGATCAGCAGGATCACCACCCCGGCCGAAACCAGCGCCGTCAGAAGATGCGGAGACATTCTGTTTTTATCATCATCGCTGCCGGGTAATCGCATAGATGTTTCAGGTCCTTTCAGACAGTCCACTCACTTAGACGATGGACTTCTTGGGGCATTTTTCGGCGCAGATGCCGCAGCCCGTACACTTGTCCTGATCGATGATCGCGTGGAAATTCTCCACATGGACGGCCTCCGCCGGACAGTTCTTGGCACAGATCCCGCAGCCGATGCAACCGACGCTGCAGGCTTTCATGGTCACCGGTCCCTTGTCCGTAGAGCTGCAGGCCACCATATGCTTCGCGTCGTAGGGGATCAGGCTGATCAGGTTCTTCGGACAGGTCGCGACGCATTTTCCACAGGCCTTGCAGGCTTCCTTGTCCACGACCGCCACACCGTTCACCACATGGATCGCGTCAAAAGGACAGGCCTTCACACAGCTTCCGTATCCGAGACATCCGCTGTTACAGGTCTTCGGACCGCCGCCGGGGACGAAGGCCATCACGGAGCAGTCCTCTACGCCGCTGTATTCATAGTCGGTACCGGCCTTCTCACAGTCGCCGGCACAGGCCACAAAAGCAACCATCCGCCGGGATTCGCCGGCATCCACGCCCATGATCTCCCCGATCTTCTTCCCGACCGGCTCACCGCCGACCGGACAGGTATTCACAGCCGCTTCGCCCTTGACGATCGCCGCTGCGAGTCCCGAGCATCCCGGATAGCCGCAGCCGCCGCAGTTGTTGCCCGGCAGCGCTGCAAGGACCGCTTCCTCGCGCTCGTCCACCTCCACTTTGAATCTGATGCCGGCGATTCCGAGGAACAGTCCGACAAAGATACCCACCGCTGCCACGATTCCGGCAGCAAGCAAGATTCCGCTTATACTCATAATCACCTCTCCAATGTTCTCCGGAAGGACTCTGCCGCAGCGCTTCCTTCCGGCCTGTCAATCGGCATTAAAGCAGTCCGGAAAATCCGCAGAACGCGATTGCCATGAGCCCAGCCGTAAGAAGTACCGCCGGCTGCCCCTTGATCGGTCCCGGGAAATCATTGTATTCCATCCGCTCGCGCAGTCCCGCGAGGATGACGATCGCCACCGTAAAGCCGACCGCGGTGCCGAATCCGTTGACGATGCCCGTCAGGACACCGTAATTTTTCTGCACATTCGTCAGCGCCACGCCGAGCACGGCACAGTTGGTCGTGATCAGGGGCAGATACACACCCAGCGCCTCATACAGCGAGGGAACCGCCTTGCGCAGGAACATCTCCACGAATTGCACCAGCGCCGCAATGACAAGGATAAAGACGATGGTCTGCAGATAGGTGATATCGAGCGGCACGAGAATGAACTGATAGATCAGACCCGCCACCGCACTCGCCAGCGTGATGACAAAGATGACGGCGACGCCCATGCCGGATGCGGTCTTTACCTTGCGGGAGACACCGAGGAACGGGCACAGTCCGAGGAACTGGCTGAGCACCACGTTGGAGACCAGGGAGGAACCGATGAGTAAGATCAGTAAATCGCGTATCATTTATCCTCTCCTCCTTTCTCCGCATCCGAAGTGTCATAGAGCCGCATGCTGCAGCCGCTCTCGCCGCAGGACTGACAGTCCTGACCGCAGCCGCTGCCGATCTTCGAACCATCTTTTCCCTTCGCTGCCATCCGGATCTTCACCTGGTTCTGGATCGCCGTCAGCGCCGCGAGGACGAAGAAAGCGCCGGGCGCCATGATAAAGATATTGATGGGCACAAAGCCCGCGGGCATCACATGCTTCCCGAAGAGGTCACCGGCGCCCAGAAGCTCACGCACCATACCGATCATGGTCAGTGCGATCGTAAAGCCAAGTCCCATGCCGATGCCGTCAAAGAGGGACGGAAGGACGGGATTGTGATAGGCGTAGCTCTCCGCGCGGCCCAGGATAATGCAGTTGACCACGATCAGCGGAATGTACACGCCGAGTGCCTTGTCCAGGGCCGGAAGGTACGCCTGCAAAAGAAGCTGTACCATGGTCACAAAGGAGGCCACGATGACGATAAACGCGGGGATACGCACGCGGTTTGGGATCACCTTGCGGAGCATGGAGATGATCAGATTGCTCAGCGCGAGAACCACGGTGGTGGCGAGGCCCATGCCGATGCCATTGGTGGCCGAAGTCGTGACGGCCAGGGTAGGACACATGCCAAGGGCGAGGACAAAGGTGGGATTTTCTTTTACGATGCCGTTATAAAGACGTTCACCGGAACTGCTCATCTCGCATCCCCTCCTTTCCTCAGCTCTGCGGCCATCTCAAGGCCGTAATTGACCGCATTTGTAAAGGCCTTCGTGGTGATGGTCGCGCCGCTGATGGCATCGATCTCACTCTCCGAAGTACTGCCTGTCTTGGTATAGGTAAAAGAACTGACCGCCTTGTCATGGAACTGGGGAACCAGCACGGATTCCGCGTTCATGCCGAGGCCGGCCGTCTCGGAGATATCCAGGATCGAGACATCCCGGAGCTTTCCCTCCAGATCGACGCCGAGGTAAAGCACGATGTCGCCGCCATATCCTTCCGAGGAAGCGGAGCTGATCACATGACCGATGAGGGATCCGTCACTGCTGTACGCCTCATAGGCTTCCTCGATCCGCACGCCGCTCTCTTCCATCCGCGCCTGAAGCTCAGCGGAAGGAACCGCACTTATCAGTTCGAAGGAAGCCGCATCGGAAAAGACCGCTTTGCAGGCATTCTGGATCGCCAGCTCCTGCGCCTTTGCTATTGGATCCTTGGTCAGCTGGTAGACAAAGCCCAGCAACAGCCCGGAGATCAGTGTGATGGAAAAGAGGACAAAGGCTTCTTTCAACATGACTTTTACATCTTTCTTCATGCCTTTTTCTCCTCCTTCCCCTTTTTTCTCGCGTAACCGAAGGGCGTCGGCACCGTGATGCGCTCGATCAGAGGCACCAGGAGATTGCCCAGGATGATCGCGTAGGATACGCCCTCCGCGCCCGGTCCGAAGATACGGAAAATACCGGTCATCACACCGAGGAAGATCCCAAAGAGAACCTGTCCCATCGGCGTGATCGGCCGCGTGACATAGTCCGTCGCCATGAAGAAGGCGCCGAGCATGAGTCCGCCGCCGGCCAGATGCGCCGCCAGGTACGCGGGATCCCATCCGTGTCCGCCGAAGATCGTGACGAAGACGGCAAAGCTCAGAATATAGGACGCCGGAATCTTCAGGTCAATGATCCCCATCAGAATCAGGAAGCAGGCGCCGGCCACGATGGCGATCATGGAAGTCTCTCCGATGGTGCCGGAGGTGCGGCCGATGATCATGTCCATCACATTCACGCTGCCACCACTCTTCAGCACCGCCAGCGGGGTCGCGCCGGTGTAGGCATCGGTAGCAAAGGCAGTCATGGCCGTCGGGAAGGAAATGATCAGAAAGCATCTTCCGCCCAGCGCCGGGTTCATGAAATTCTGTCCCAGACCGCCAAAGAGAAGCTTGACAACAAGGATCGCAAAAAACGCGCCAAAGGCCGCCATCCAAAGCGGGATCCCGGCCGGCAGGTTCAGACCGAGAAGCAGGCCGGTCACCACGGCGGACAGATCCTTCACCGTCTGTTTTTTGTGCAGCAGCAGATTAAATAAAAACTCCGTAAGAAACGCGGTCACGATACAGGTCAGCACAACCAGTCCCGCGCGCAGTCCGAAATTCCAGATCCCGAAGACAGTGGTCGGTAGCAGCGCCACGATCACCATCAGCATGATAAAGGTTGTATTCTCCTTGCTCCGGATATGAGGATTGGAGGATACTTTATAGATTTGCTCGCTCATCTTCTCCTCCCTCACTTTTTCTTTCTCTTCGCAAGCTGAAGCTTTCGCATGGACTTGATGGACTGGGTCAGCTGGCGCTTTGCCGGACAGACAAAGCTGCAGCACCCGCACTCGCAGCATTCCATGCCGTTGTATTTGAGGAATCCTTCCTCATCCCCGTGCTCCGCGCAGATGGAGAGCTTGTAGGGCATGACATGTCCGGGACAGACTTCCACGCAGCGTCCGCAGCGGATGCAGGCGCTCGGCTCCTGAGCGGATACCTCGTCGTGGGTCATGGCCAGCAGCGCGGTCGAGGTCTTGGTCGTCGGCACATCCAGCCCGTACATGGCAAATCCCATCATCGGGCCGCCGCAGATGATCTTTTCCGGTTCCTTCACGAAGCCGCCGTCCGCCTCTAAGAGCTCGGCGTAGCTCATTCCGATGGGAATCTTGAAATTCCTCGGATCCTTCACCGCATCGCCGGTGACGGTCACGATGCGCTCGATCAGAGGTCTCCCCTCCACGACCGCATGATAGACCGCGACGATCGTATCCACGTTGTCGACGATACAGCCGGCATCCGCGGGAAGCATGCTGGAATTGATGCTGCGTCCCGTCGTCGCAAAGATCAAAGCACGCTCTGCACCCTGCGGATATTTGGTCTGCAGGGGACGCACATCGATCGAAGGATCCCCCTTCGTCTTCTCCTTCAGCAGACGGATGCAATCCTGCTTATTGTCTTCCACCGCCAGGATCCCGTGGGCGTGCGGGAAGAGACTCATGATGATGCGCAGTCCTTCGATGAGCTTGTCCGGCTCCTCGAGCATTCTGCGGTAATCACTGGTCAGATACGGCTCACACTCAGCACAGTTGGCGATGATATATTCGATCTTCTCCGGCTCCTTGGGAGAAAGCTTGACATGGTTCGGGAAACCCGCGCCTCCCATGCCGACCACGCCCGCGTCACGGATCGCCGCGCGGATCTCATCGGCCGTAGCCTTCGTCCAGTCCGGGATCGGGTGGTATTCGACCTGCTCATACTGTTCATCGTTCTCCACGATAATGCTCATCACCATGTCCCCGGTCACGGTGCGTCTCGGCTCGATCGCCTTCACCGTGCCGGATACGGACGCGTGTACCGGCGCCGACACGAAGCCGCCTGCCTCCGCGATCATCTGCCCGACCAGCACCCGGTCTCCCTTCGCCACGACGGCCTTCGCCGGGGCACCGATGTGCTGCGAGAGCGGATAGACCAGTTCCTTCCCGGCCTTCAGGGAAGTGATGGGCTTATCCTTCGACAGTTTTTTCCCGTCAAAAGGATGAATCCCTCCCACAAAAGTATACTTTGCCATACACCCTCCATAGCCGCCTGTGCGGCATTGTAAGTCTATTTGCCGGCAGGGGTTTCCCGCCGGACAATCCGTTTCTTATTATACTAAATTTCTCGCTAAACAGCCACAATTTGTGCCTAATTGTGATAAGATATATGTGGAATCCGACACTTTCTGAGCAAAGGGACTTTGTTATGAAAATAATAGACGAAACGCTCGAGCCCTTCGAGGTCTCTTATCCCGCAGAGCGGCTGGGAGATCCGGAGAAACTACTTTTTGTCGATATCGAAACGACCGGTTTTACGGCCCATTCCTCGAATCTGTACCTGATCGGGACCGCCTTTTACCGGGAGGGACACTGGTGCACGAGGCAGTGGTTTGCAGAGAATTTTGAGGAGGAGCCGGAGCTTTTGAAGGCCTTCTTCGCCTTCGCGCACGATTTCGATACACTGGTGCATTACAACGGCAATCAGTTCGATCTGCCGTATCTGACGCAGAAATGCAAACAGCACGACATCGAGGAAACCTTTGATGTCTTTCAGGGCGTGGATCTCTACCGCAGGATAAATACCTGCCGGCATGTGCTGAAGCTCAGCAACTGCAAGCAAAAGACACTTGAGCTGTTCCTGGGCATAAGCCGGACCGATACCTTTACCGGTGGGGACCTGATCGGAATCTATCGGGACTATGTGAATGATCCGACCGATTTTGCCTACGATACGCTGCTCCTCCACAATGAGGATGACCTGAAGGGGATGCTGCAGATCCTCCCGATGCTGAGCTATTACGATCTCTTCTTCGGTGAGGTCATTGCCCGGCGTGCGGAGCTGGTCACCTACCGCGATTACAGCGGCCAACAGCGCAAGGAGATCCTGATCACCATCCAGCCGCCGACCAAGATCCCCGTGGAGTTCTCCGCGTCCACCAGCGGCTGCTATCTGCATGCCTCCCCGGAGAAAACGGAGCTGCGCGTTCCGCTGACAACGGAGGAGATGAAATACTTCTACGCGGATTACAAGGAATACTACTATCTTCCGGACGAAGATCTCGCACTGCATAAGTCGGTCGCAACCTTCGTGGACAAGGATCACAGGGTGCAGGCCACCGCTGCGAACTGCTACACCCGCAAGGTATCCGATTATCTGCCGCAGTGGGATTATCTCTTCTCCCCCATCTTCCGCAAGGATTACCACAGCCGGGAGATGTATTTTGAGCTCACCGAGGACTTCAAGCGCAACAAGGCAGGGTTTTCCGATTACGCCTCCCACGTACTCAGTCATATCCTGGAATCCTACTAAGGTCATAAAACATGAAAAAAGCCGGCTGCAGATGCAGTCGGCTTTTCTAATATCTTATATCGGTTGTGCTCTTTACGGCTTCTCGTAGTAGAAGGAATTCTTGCGCGCGTAGCCGATCTCCTTGTAATTGACGATCTGCTCCGTGCTTCCGATGAACAAAAATCCTCCGGGCGTGATCGACTGATAGAACTTGCGGAAGACTTCGTCCTTCGCTTCATCCGTAAAATAGATCAGCACATTGCGGCAGACGATCATGTGATAATCCTTCTTGTACGGATCCTTGAGCAGATTGTGCTCATGGAACTCCACACGGCTCTTGATCTCATCCGAGATCTTGAAGGAAGGACCCACCTGCGTGAAATACTTCTTCTTGAAATCCGCCGGAACGCCTGCGAGGCTCTTGGCATCATACAGGCCTACCTTTGCCTTCGCGATCACCGTCTTATCCAGATCCGTTGCATAGATGCGGATCTTGTTCAGCGGGATGTGACGGGAAAGTGCCATGACCAGCGAATAGGGCTCATCACCGGTCGAGCAGGCCGCGCTCCAGATCCGAAGCGTCTGGCCGAAACGCGAGATCAGCTCGGGAAAGATGGTCTTGTCCATGTATTCCCACTGATCCGGATTGCGGTAGAATTCCGATACATTGATCGTGATGTAGTTGATAAACTCATCAAAGATCTCCGCGTTGGTCTTCAGCGCCTTGACATAATTGTCATATCCGGTGATTCCGCGTCTGCTGATCAGTGTATCGATCCTGCGCTTCATCTGCTTTTCCTTGTAAGCGTTCAGATCGATCCCGGTCATCGACAGGATTTCTTTTTTGAAGTATTCGTAATCGTATGCCATGCTTATTCGTTATTGTCCTCTGCTGCTATCACTGCATCGATGTCAACGCTGGCAACGTCCGGATCGTCCTCTTCCTTGGGTGCATCGGGTGCGGTCAGCGCCTTGATGCTCAGGGAGATCTTATGATCCTTCTCATTGAAGTCGACGATCTTGGCAGTGACCTCATCGCCTACTGCAAGCACATCCGAAGGCTTCTCGATGTGATCCTTGGAGATCTGGGATACATGAAGCAGTGCGTCCACGCCGCTCTCAAGCTCGATGAAAGCACCGAAATCGGTCATGCGTGCAACCTTACCGGTTACGATATTGCCGATGGCAAACTTCTCAGCTGCATCCTTCCAGGGGTTCTGATCCTCGAACTTCAGGGAAAGTGCGATCTTGTTGCCATTGATCTCCTTGATCAGGACCTTCAGCTGATCGCCGATCTTGAATACCTTCTTGGGATGCTCCACGCGGCCCCAGCTCATCTCGGAGATGTGAAGCAGACCGTCTGCTCCGCCGAGATCGATGAATGCACCGAAATCGGTCACATTCTTCACGACGCCGTCGACGATATCGCCCTCGTGAATACGGGAGAAAAGCTCCTCCTGCAGCTTGGCCTTTCTGGCCACCAGAAGCTGCTTGCGATCACCGATGCAGCGGCGCTTGCGGGGATTAAACTCGATGACGACGAATTCGATCTCCTGTCCGGCATACTTGGTGAGATCTCTCTCATAGGTATCGGAAACCAGGCTTGCGGGAATGAAGATGCGGGTCTCGTCCACGACCACGGTAAGTCCGCCGTCCTGAACCTGGGTAACCACAGCCTTGAGGACTTCCTGGTTGTTGAACGCCTCTTCGATCTTCTTGCTGCCTCTCTCCTGCTGGAGTCTCTTGTAGGTGACAAGCACCTGTCCCTCACTGTCGTTAACCTTCAGGACCTTGACTTCCATCGTGTCGCCGGGCTTTACCACCTGGGTCAGATCGACACTGTTATCGTTCGTATATTCGTACTTGGTCAGCAGGCCATCCGCCTTGCAGCCAATGTTAAGAATGATTTCTTCCGGCTTAACATCAATGACTGTGCCTTCGACGATCTCCCCCGTATGTGGTATTTTGAAAGACTCTTCCAACATTTGTTCAAAAGTAAGTTCTGACATAATTTTGAACCTCCTCAATTATTTTTTTCGGGGTGGAAGCCCCCGCCGTGATACCCACCAGGTTTACTGATTTAGATCGTTCTAAATGCAAGTCATCCAGTGTTTGAATGTAATAGGTCTCGGGACACCGCTCGGCACAGATTTCGTACAGTTTCCGTGTGTTCGAACTGTTCCTTCCGCCGATCACAATCATCACATCCGCCTGCGACGCGAGCTCCTCAGCATGGTGCTGTCTCACCTGCGTAGCACTGCAGATAGTGTTCACAACGTTATCATTGTATACTGTATTTCCAAATATTTCAACTATTTGTGAAAATTTATTCACTTTATACGTGGTTTGTGACACAAGAAAATACTCGGTTCCGGGAATGATTTCAAACCGTGCCGCGTCTTCGGGCGTTTCCAGTACGGTCACAGGGCCTTCGCACCATCCGACGATCCCTTCGACTTCGGGGTGGTTCGGATTGCCGGCGATGAGGATGTGCTGCCCCATCGCGCTGTGCTCCCGTGCAAGTTTTTGAATTTTTATAACAAAGGGGCAGGTGCAGTCGATGACCTCGATCCCCTTGCTCTCCAGGAGCTCATAGATGCGCCGGGGGATGCCGTGGGCGCGGATGATGACAGCCGCATTCTCCTTCGGGACGAGCTCCCGCAGCGCCTGCTCGGATGCAATCACCTCGACGCCTTTGCTCTCGAGATCCGACACGACGGTCTCATTATGCACGACCGGCCCATAGGTATAGATGGGTCTGCCGGTCTCGATCATTTCATACACTTTGTCCACGGCCCGCTGGACGCCGAAGCAAAAGCCAGCGGACGGATCAACTCGTACTTCCATAAAATCACCAATATTTTACGCCTGTGGCGGCATATATCTGTGCATCGGGATACGCTGTCGCCGGTGTCCTCGCGCAACGGTACTAGGCTCGCACAGTACGCGAGCCAAGGACCGGCGCTGCGGACGTCCCTCTGCGCAGATATATGCCACCGCAGGCTCACTCTACTGCAAGATAAAAGTGCATCTGAGTTTTACTTTGCTGCGATGATCATCAGCATTGATTTACTATTGATTCACTGCACGACACAGGGATTCGATGTGCTCTGCGACTTCTTCGATGGTCATGTGCGTGGTGTCGACCACGATCGCATCGTCCGCCTGCCGCAGGGGCGAGATGTCGCGGTGCATATCCTGGTAGTCGCGCTGCTCGATATCTGCCTTGATCTTATCGAAGTCCGGCTCTTCTCCTTTGGCCTTGAGCTCCTCAAAGCGGCGTCTGGCGCGTTCCTCCACGGAAGCGGTCAGATAGATCTTGACCTGCGCGTCCGGAAGGACCACGGTTCCGATGTCCCGCCCGTCCATCAGACAGTCCGAGGAAGCGGCCAGATTCTTCTGAAGCTGCAGCAGATGTGCACGCACCGCAGGGATCGCGCTCGTCACGGAAGCGGCATTCCCCACCTCCTCCGTGCGCAGGAATCCGTTCACATTCTCTCCGTTCAGGAATACGACCTGTTGCCCGTCTTCATAGCGGATGGCCACATCGGCGCCCAGGCATTTTTCCGCCACTTCCTCCGCATTGTGAATATCCGTCTTTTCGCGCAGCAGGTACAGTGCGACCGCGCGGTACATGGCGCCGGTATCCACATAGATCAGCTGAAGATCCTTCGCCACCCGCTTTGCGATGGTGCTTTTTCCTGCGCCCGCAGGTCCGTCGATTGCCACATTGAGTGTCCGCATAAATTTTACCTCTCTCATTCCAACTATATTTCGTCTGCTTCCTCGCTGCGCGCCGCCTCCCGTCCCGCCAGAAATCCGGTGGACCATGCGATCTGCAGATTAAATCCGCCGGTCAGCGCGTCGAGGTCGAGCACCTCGCCCGCAGGGTACAGACCACGCACCTTCCTGCTTTCCATCGTCGAGGGATTTACCTCCTTCACGGAGATGCCGCCCTGGGTGATGATGGCCTCCGCGAAGGAAGCGGTGCCGGTGACATGAAGCGTCAGGCCTTTCAGTGTCTGCACGAGCCCCTGACGCTCCGCGCGGGTGATCTCATGCACCTTTTTGTGCGCCGGAATCCCTGACATTTCCACAACTACGGGGATCAGTCCGGAGGGAAGGAGCCCGCCCAGGCTGTTGGCGAAATCTTTGTTCTGTTGCTTTTCAAAATCCCGCAGAATCCGGTGATCGAGCTGCTCCTCCGTAAGGGCCGGCTTCAGATCCAGGATCCCGCATACATCCTCTGTTTTGCGCTTTCCGTAAAAGCAGCTCGCGGAGAGCACCAAGGGACCGGAGATGCCGGTATGGGTAAAGAGCATCTCCCCGAAGCCGTCATACAGGGTCCGCTTTCCGTTTACCAGGCGAAACCCGACATTCTTAAGCGATAGCCCCGCCAGATCCCTGCACCAGGGTTCCTTGCAGATAAAGGGCACCAGGGAAGGTCTGCACTCCGTCACTTTCATTCCGAGCTTCGCGGCAAAGTCCATTCCGTCGCCGGTGGATCCGGTCACCGGATAGGACAACCCGCCGGTTGCAAGGATGACCGCATCCGCTTTCAGGACCGTACCATCCGAGAGCTTCACGCCCGTAACGCGCTGCACGTATCCTTTGCCCTCTTTTGCTCCGTCTACCGCTCCCTCTTCCGCCGGAAGATTTTCCGTCAGAAGCTGCTTTACTTCCCTGTGAAGCATTATATCCACACCGCCACGTTCCAGGATCCTTCGAAGGGCGGCGATGACATCCGAGGAATGGTCGGATACGGGGAACATCCGCCCGCCGCGCTCCTCCTTTAAGGGACAACCCGCCTCCCGGATCATGCGGCACAGATCCTCGTTCGTGAAGGCAGAAAAGCTCCCGTAAAGGAATTTCGGATTGCTGACCACCTGACTCTGTATCTCCTCCATCGGAGCGGAATTGGTCAGGTTGCATCTTCCCTTGCCCGTGATGTAAAGCTTTTTTCCGAGCTTTTCATTTTTTTCCAGAAGCGTCACGGCAGCACCTGCCATAGACGCGGAAATGGCGGCCATCATTCCTGCTGCGCCGCCACCGATTACTATGATCTGCTTCATTTTTTGTCTGCATCCTGTTTTCTCAGGGAATAATTCAGCATGGGCTCATCGTCCACAAAATTGATTTCGTCGTTCAGATAGACCTGGTAATTGTTCCAGACCTCCTCGAGCATCTTCAGGTCGCTGCGCACCGCATCGGGCGCTTTGAGGCACAGGGCCACCACCAGCGCGTTGATCACGGAAAGCGGCGCCACGAGGCTGTCCACGATGCTCACCATGTCGCTGCGCGCCAGAAGCGTGCAGGAAGAATACATCGCCATCGGCGAGTACTTGCTGTCCGTGATGGCGATCACCGCCGCCTGCCGGTCATTGGCGAATTCCATGGCCTTGAGCGTGCGCATGGAGTACCGCGGAAAGCTGATCCCGACAAAGCAGTCCTTCTCTCCGATGCGGATCATCTGCTCGAAGGTCTCCGTCACAGAGGTCGTATTGATCAGGAATACATTCTTGCGGAACATATTCAGGTAAAAATGCAAAAAAGAGGCCAGCGGCTCATTGCTGCGAAGCCCCATAATATACACGGATTCCGCGGAAAGCAGTGTATCGACCGCCATGTCGAAGGCGCCCGCATCCAGATTTTCCATCGTGTCACGGATCTTCTCGATATCGGCACTTAAGACGGAGGAGAGGATCTCGGACTGACTTCTGCGCCCGTATTTTTCCTCAATCTTCTGCATGCCGGAAAACTTGTCCTTCACGCAGGAAACAAGGGCCTGCTGGAACCCGGGATACCCCTTGTACCCCAGCGCGGAGGCAAAGCGGACCACCGTCGATTCACTGACGCCGAGCGCTTCTCCCATCTCGGCCGCCGTCATGAAGACTGCCTGCTCATACTGGTTCTCGATAAAAGCCGCGATCTTTTTCTGGCTCTTGCTCATACCCGGCATCTGCTCCCGGATCCGCAAGAGAATGTCATCGTATTCTGCCATGTGCTCTTCCTTCAGACCTTCTCAAAGGATTCGTACGCCTTCACCAGAAGCTGCTCCGTCTCTGCATCCGTCAGATCATAATCCCCGGAAAGGGTCATACAGGCCGCGCCGTGGATGAAGATCCACATACGCATGAACAGACCGCCGGGATCCTTGCATCCCTTGGCCTTCGCCATATTGATCTCACGGACCACATTGCCGTCCGTGCCGTTCAGAAGCTCATACATGCTGATGCCGTTCTTCTTGTCCTCGATGAAAAGAAGCCGGAACAGATGCTTTTCCTGTCTGGCGAAAGCGATATAGGCCATGCCCAGATCGGTGAAGGGAGCGACCCCCTTCTTGGGATATTCGGTATTGAACGCACGAAAAAAATCCACCGCACGGAGGTAAACCGCCACCTGCAGCTCCTCCATGTTCTTGTATACGCGGAAGATCGGCTGCGTGGAGCAACCCGCCTTGACGGCAACCTTTCGCGCCGTCACGGAAGCAAAGCCTTCCTCGCGTGTCATCTCGAACGCGGTCGTCGTAATATGATCAATGGTAATCGATTCTTTCCGAGCCATAACAAACCTCCAAAAAAAATGCGGAACGAATGTTATTTTACTTTTTGGAAAAATCTATGTCAAGAGTGCCGCAAACCCGCAATCATCGTGAAACATCAATGTTTTTCAGAGTTTCACGCGCCGTGAAACATGAAAAAAAATCCCCGGCATTTTCAGCCGGGGATCCGATAAAGACGCTATTAGACAGGATAAGCCTTGTTCTCGGTGTCCGCCTGGGTGACATCCACCTTCTCCTGCTGTGCCTGACGATACTTGAAGAAGTCGGTAGCGACCTGAGGGAACAGTGCATAGCTCAGGACATCCTCATCCTGCTGCTTCCACTGCTTCATCTCCTCTTCGAGCTTGGCCATCTCGTTCTCGAGCTGATCCGCGAAACGACCGGTCAGGCGGGTCTCGCCGGGGATGACCTTGTCGATGACTTCCTGGCTCATGGGCTTGACGGTCTGGCCGTACTCGCCGCGAAGCATGCCCTTGGTCTCCTTGGTCGCCATCTTGTAGCGCTCGCCCATCAGGACATTAAAGACAGCCTGCGTACCGACGATCTGGGAAGAAGGCGTAACCAGAGGCGGCTCGCCCAGGTCCTTACGCACTCTGGGGATCTCCTCAAGCACTGCGCGGTATTTGTCTTCCGCATTCTGCTCCTTGAGCTGGCTGACCATGTTGGAAAGCATGCCGCCGGGCACCTGATACAGCAGCGTCTTGATGTTGACGCCGAGCACCTTGGGATTCATCAGGCCGGTCTTGAGGCACTGCTCGCGGTAAGGCGTGAAGTAATCCGCGATCTCGGCAAGCAGTTCCTGATCATAGCCGGTGTCATAGGGCGTACCCTTGAAGGTCTCGACCATGACCTCGGTCGCGGGCTGGGAAGTACCCATTGCGAAGGGGCTCATCGCGCAATCGATGATGTCCACGCCTGCCTCAACCGCCTTCAGATAAGTCATTCCGGCAACACCGGAGGTGTAGTGCGAATGCAGCTGGATCGGAAGGTTCGTATTCTCCTTCATGGCCTTGATCATCTCGGTCGCCTTGTAGGGAAGAAGCAGACCTGCCATATCCTTGATACAGATGGAATCTGCACCCATCTCCTCAATCTGCTTAGCGGTATTTGCCCAGTACTCTAAGGTATAAGCATCACCCAGCGTATAGGAAAGGGCAATCTGTGCATGGCCTCTGCCTTCCTGTGCTTTGATTTTATTGGTAGCATCAACGGCTGCCTGCAAGTTACGAAGGTCATTTAAGCAGTCAAAAATACGGATAATATCGATACCGTTGGCAATCGATTTTTCTACGAATGCATATACAACATCATCCGCATAGGGACGGTATCCCAAAATATTCTGTCCGCGGAATAACATCTGCAGTTTGGTATTCTTAAATCCGTCTCTTAATTTACGAAGTCTGTCCCAGGGATCTTCTTTTAAGAAACGAAGGGAAGCATCGAATGTAGCACCGCCCCAGCACTCTACGGAATGATAACCTACTTTGTCCATCGTATCGATGATGGGAAGCATGATTTC
>JAEEGH010007544.1_pt1 | contig 26118 bp, 20 predicted proteins | sample 9134181 | NCBI WGS metagenome assembly JAEEGH01 (sample SAMN16246544, study PRJNA631951) | gut metagenome | biome: gut microbiome; feature: rumen; material: DP-attached | host: Bos | place: Iran: Karaj | collected 2018-10
ACTCTCACATCATCTCTACCATCTCCCGGTGAAGACGACCTCGCAACTATAATCTTCACCTCAGGAACTACCGGTAAGAGTAAGGGAGTAATGTTAACACATAAGAACCTGTATGATAATGTTGTAAACGTAGACTATACTGCTGATCCCGGAGCAGTAGTTCTAAGTGTACTTCCCATCCATCATGCATATTGCCTTGTAATGGACTGGATGAAAGGCTTTTCTTTAGGTGCATGCATATGCATCAATGATTCACTAATGCATATGGTCAGGAATATGAGTATCTTCAATCCTGATATCATGCTGATGGTGCCTCTTATGATAGAATCTGTGTACAAGAAGATCGCAGCTACGATAAACTTATCTGCTTCTACAGATAGCACTTCTCAAAACAGTGCATCTCCAAACAGTACATATCAAAACAGTACATCTCAAGATATCTCGCCTATAAAGAATGTGCCTTCTACCAACACGCATTCTTCTATAAATGCAGCTCTAACTACTAAGATATTTGGATCAAATCTTAAGATAATCTTCACTGGAGGTGCTCATCTTGATCCATACTATATTGATAGGTTCAATGAATTTGGTATTGATATATTCGAAGGCTATGGTATGTCAGAATGCTCTCCTGTTATCACTACCAATACATTGACAGATCATAAAAAAGGTTCTATCGGAAAGCCGCTTGCAAATGTGGAGCTGTCCTTTGAAGATGGTGAGATCCTTGTTAGAGGTACCAGTGTTATGAAAGGGTACTACAAGATGGAAGAAGAGACAGATAAGGCTCTTAAAGATGGCTGGATGCATACAGGCGACAAGGGATACCTTGACGATGACGGATACCTTTATATAAACGGAAGAGTCAAGAACCTTATCATATTATCAAACGGTGAAAATGTATCCCCGGAAGAGATTGAGAATAAGCTCTCACTAAATCCTTTAGTTCGTGAAGTGATAGTAAGCGGAGAAAATAACGGCCTTACAGCATCCATATATCCTGACGAAGATGTAACCAAACAAAAAGGCCTGTCCAAAGATTCAGTTCAGGAATCTTTACAGGCCATAATAGATAATTTTAACGCTGCGCAGCCATCCTACAGGCATATCACAAAGCTTATAATACGAGATGATCCTTTTGAAAAAAATGCTACAGGCAAGATCAAGCGCTTTGGTAATAGCCAGACAGGGTCATCCCAAAAGGCTGTATAGACTTCATGACTATCTCAGATTATTTCTTACGGCAGACATTGAATTATATATAAGAATCTCAATTTATTTTTAATAGTCTCGATGTATTCATAGTTATGATATTAAGAAAGCATCAATCCCACAGGTACGGAAGGACTCCCTTAAGGAAGGTCTGAGCCAGAATATCTGCAACATCTTCAGCGGGGGACTCAAAGTTCTCCGCTGTCCATTTATGAAGTATACCTATTGTAAAACCAATAGTTCCTGCAATAAGGAAGGTAAAATGCTCTCTGGACTTAGGGACAGCACTCCCTTCTTTGCCAGTACCTGATACATATCTATGGAACATAGTCATAGCTTTTTCCAAAAAGGAATTGCCCCTAGGGCTCTTAAAAAGTCCAGCAAGAAACAGATTGTCCCTTGTATAATTGCAGATAGCAAGGAAATATGACCTGCAAAGCTCATGATCATTTTGCGGATGAAAGGATTCCATAAGTCTGAAGATATCATCAATAGTCTTATCTTCAGCCGCGCTTATAAGCTCGGTGACATTCTCATAATGATTATAAAAAGTACTACGCACGATCCCGGACTTTTTGACAACATCAGAGACCGAAATCTTATCGTAGTCTTTTTCCTTTAATAGAAGAAAAAAAGAATCTATTATCGCTTCTTCTGCAGTGCTGTATCTAACGTCTTGTTCGTTCAAGTTTTTTCTCCCTTGAGGCCTTTTATTATAGAACTATCTGCTACTTTAATATCCTTCCTATAGTTATACCATTATTTTCACGTCTTGTTTATCTTCTTGATCCATTTTCCGCTATGTAGTCTTACAATACAAACTATACATTTGATAAACTGATCTATCCTGAGCATTATATATACATAGAATCCCGGCCACTTAAGTATAAGTCCGGTGATAGCTCCAAGTGGTATGCTGCAAACCCACAAAAAGATAATATCTGCAACCATGAGGAATTTGGTATCTCCGCCTCCTCGCAGCGTACCCTTGGTAAGGATACTATTAGCAGCCTGAAACCAGATCACCAGAGCAACCGCATGCATAAGGTCCGTAGCAAGGTCGGCAGTTTCAGGTTCAATCTTATAAAAGCCTACAATCATTTTAGAAAGCACAAGTACCAAAAGGCATCCTGCTCCGCCTATAAGAAAACCAAGTGCAGCAAAGGTATATCCCTGCTGCCTTGCTTTGTCTACATCGCCTCTTCCAAGAGTTATACCTGTGATGGTGCAGCTTGCCTGACTTATTCCCTGTATTACTACTGTCGCAAGTGACATTACTACAGTAGTTATAGAATTAGCTGCCACAAAGCTTGCACCGATATGACCCATTACAACTGCTACAGCGCTGTTACCAAGGCCTAGAAGTGTATCTGATATAAGAACCGGAATCGATATCCTTATATATTCTGGAAGCAGGTCCTTAACAGGCATACTAAGATCTGTGATACGCAGTCCGATATTAGTATCCTTAAACAGCATAAAGCCCATGATCACTGTAAATTCTACTATTCTTGCAATAAGGGTTCCAAGCGCTGCACCGTTAACACCCATCTGAGGTGCTCCAAGCTTACCAAAGATGAATACCCAGTTAAAAAATATATTTATAAAAAAAGAACAGCAGCTTGAAATAAGCGGAATATTGGCCTTGCCGACGCTTCGCAGCATAAGGCTTGAAGTCAGGGCAAATCCATTAAGATAATAACATGGAATCGATATAAGAAGATACCCCGTACCCTTAACTATAACTTCCTTATCAGAAGTAAACATCCTCATGATCATATCAGGACACAAAAAAGTTACCAGGGCAAAGATCGTAGCAACTATCAACAGTAGCCTGAACATGATATTGACAGACTTCTTCATGTTCTGCTTCTCTTTCATTCCAAAAAATCTGCTGACAAGTACACTTGCTCCCATACCAAGTCCCATGCACATGATCTGGAATATTGTAATGAAATTATTGGCAAGTGTAGCACCGCTCATAGGAGCTTCGCCAAGCTGTCCCAACATGATATTGTCAGCCATATTGACGCCGACTGTGATCAGCTGCTGAAGCGCTATTGGAAGCGCAAACGCTACAAGTGTAGCATAGAATTTCTTATCTCTTACAAAAATCTGCATTCTTATTCCCCCATTAGCATTCGCTTATCTATTGTACAGGAAAATAATGCAAAAAATAAGAGCATCTTTTTGACATTTCCATAGAAATCAAAAATTGATGCTCTTTTTTTATATATCAAAATAATAAATTCAATAGAAACAATAGATACTACAGATAATTAAAGTTGGCTGTTCTGACTCATTCATAGCTTCTTTTTTAGAAGCACGATCGTCTCTATCGATCTTGTATGGCAGAACATATCAACAGGTACACAATCCGTAACTATGTATCCGTTCTTTACAAAGATACCAAGATCTCTTGCAAGAGAATCAGGTCCGCAGGATATATATACTACCTTGGAAGGCCCAAGTACGAACAGAGAATTAAGGAATTCTTCTGTAGCACCGCTTCTTGGAGGATCCATAAATACTACATCTGCCTTGTCACCTGAATCAGCCATCTGCTGCATGAATCTTGTAGCATCGTTCTTATAAAAGGTGACATTATCTATGTCATTGTTCTTGGCATTCCAAATAGCATCCCTTACAGCATCTCCATTGATCTCAACACTTGTAACATGCTTAACATGAGGACTTGCTATGATTCCGATAGTTCCAACGCCGCTATAGCAGTCGAGAGCTTCTTCACTGCCATCAAGATCAGCCAGTTCTATAGCTTTTGAATACATCTTCTCAGTCTGAACAGGATTGACCTGATAGAAAGACTTGGGAGATATTTTGAATTCCATACCGCAAACTGTATCTGTGATATAGCCCTTGCCGTAGAGAACGTTCTCCTTATCACCAAGTATCATACTTGTATGCTTGTCATTAACATTGAGTACGATAGTTGTGATCTCCGGATGAGCCTTTAAAAGTGCCTTAACAAAATTATTCTTGGATGGAAGGATAGGACTAGTAAGAACCAGGATCACCATGATCTGGCCACTGTTTTTTCCAACTCTTATAAGAACGTGTCTTAAAAGTCCCTGTCCATAATCTTCATCATATGTCTTGATCTTAAAGGAACGGAGCATCCCTCTTATAGTAGCTATGATCTCATCAGCTTTCTTATCTTCTAAGAGGCATGACTCTACAGGTACTACTTTATGAGATCCTTCCTGATAGATTCCTGAAAGAGGATTGCCCTTTCTGTCATGAGTAAAGACAGCATGAACCTTGCATCTGTAATGGTCAGGATCATCCATACCGATAAATTCACCTACAGTGCAATACTTGGAAAGAAGTTCTTCGAGCCTTTCATGCTTAACCTTAAGCTGATTACGGTATGGCATATCAATAAACTGACAGCCGCCGCACTTCTTCGATACAGGGCATCTGCTCTTTGAACTTGTTACAGATGTATTATCTGATCTTGTGACTTTCTTTTCAGACCTTACTACAGTCTTTTTAGCTTCCTTGCTGCCTTTTAAAGACTTTGCAAAAGGCTCCTTGGTTTTCTTTTCGCCTTTTTCAGTCTTTGTTATGGATTTCTTTGATCCCTGTACATCTTTGCCAGCCTTTGAGGCGGGCATTTTGGATCCTCTGCTATTTTTTGGGGCTTTGGCACTATTTTGGGCCAAATTCGCACTACCCTTAACAGAATCTTTACTCTTCATCTAAATCCTCTGCTTCATCCATGAGAGCACGTTTTGTAACTGCTCGTCTTTCTGTATCACCTGTTATATCCTTGAACTTAAGTCCCTGAATATTCTTAACAAGGCCATATGCCTTTTCAACTTCGCTTCTGTTGATCTTAACGAAGCAGTTGATGCGGTCACTTCCTTTTCTTGAAAAAAGTCTCTGCCACAGTGACTGCTTCTGCCAGTCGATATAATAAGAAATCCTGTTTTTCAAAAAGATTCTCTCAAGTTCTTTCTTATCTCTCTGAGAGAAAATATTGCAAAATAAAACTTCATTGTCAAAGTTCTGAGATTCAGTGATTATACTTGACATGCTGTCTTCTCCTTAAAATAAATTAGTATACAAGTTTAAAAAATACATTTTTCAAGCACGACTTAAATACCACAAGGGTGTATTGTACAAGGAAAACGTATTATTTCCAATATGCATTTTCCCGAAAATTACATAGCATCATACGTATATCTTACACGAAGTATACGTCTTACTGACTCATTAAGTCTATCCTCTGTAATGATACCTGTATTTACAGCTTCTATGATTCCGTTATAAGCTGTCTGAAAGTCTTCTGGCATGAAGATCATATCAGCGCCTGCAATTATAGCAGCAACAGCAGCCTGATCAGAAGTATATGCGCCGGTGATAGCGGGGACATTCATGGCATCTGTGATGACTATGCCATCATATCCAAGATTTCCTCTTAAAGTATCGGTAATTGCACTTCCTGAAAGGCTGCAGGGTATTCCCTCGCCTGAAATAGAAGGACATGCTATATTGCTGACCATGATCGCATCAACCCCTGCATCTATAGCACATTCAAACGGTACAAAAGCTCCGGCCTGAAGCTCTTCTATTGACAGATCACATGTTTCAAGTCCTGATGCCGGATCTGATACTGCCACAGGGAAAGAAGCTGCGCATGCGCTTACACCTGTTGTTTCTAATGAAGATATATATGCAGAAGCCATCTGAGCTGTCAGATTGGCGTCCGTTCCAAATAAATTCTCTGCATCCGAAAGTTTAAGATTCGGAGCAAGATTCATGTTAAAGCCGTAGTTGATAAGGTAGGATCCAAGAGCGCCGGCGTTTTGGGCTGCATCATCACTGCCTTCAAGAAGTGATGGAGCTTTTGTTCCGGTAATTCCAAGACTTGTAGCAGCTACACTTTTTGAGCCTCCTTCTTCCGATACAGCAAGAAGTAAAGGATATCTGCTCATCTGCGAAGTTGTAGCAAGCATTTCTTTGATCTGATCATCGCTCTTTATATTATTAGACGAATATACAATTCCGCCTACAGTATACTGTTCAAGTGCAGCCTGAGTGCTTGAGCCTGCTTTGACAGCGCTATCAACACCCGTAAGTTGCTCAGGTGTTATAAAAAAGATATATGCAGCCTTCTCTTCAAGGGTCATATTAAGAAGAGTGGCATCTATTCTGTTATTAACTATCTCATCCGCTTCAGAAGCCAGCGGAACTTCCTCATCATCTGGTGTGATAATAGCTATCTCTGTATTCTCAGAGCTTTCTGATGCCGCGATCCGGGCATCTTTTTGTGTTTGATGATCTATCACAGCTGCTGATACCTTCTTGATCCCCCATACAAGCCCTGTTATGGATACTGTAATCAGTACAAGTACTATAAAGTATGCAAACATTTGGGATCTTAGGCGACGCCTGCGGCGATTTTCTCTTTTTTGCTGCTTAGATTTTTCCTGAACATTACCCTGTTCTAAATCCTGAGCCGTTTCAACTACTGCATTATTATTTTCTTCCCTCATATCTTTTTTCCCTCCCTAACCGAAATAAGAACAAGATGAAACGAATAAAAATAGTAATGACAATACTTAAAAACATTTTAACACAAAAAGCGCAAAAAAAGAACGGCGACCTTTTATCTTCAAGCCACCGTTCTTCATTCTGTTGAAACTTTATTACTAATTTCTACGTTATTAAACTGCGTTGGTTCTTCACATCCCAAGGGACTGTTCCTCCGTTTTCTCAACCTGCTTTTTCCATTCACTTGTGCTTTTAAAAGCTGTGGTGGTCAAGATAGAGATATTGATCGTCGCCACTAATCATGTACTAAAGCCGTTGTAATCATATGACACTAATTCTTAATCATAAATCAAATTTTAATTGTCTGGTGGTCCGTACCTTCCTTTCCAGCAGTTATAGTAAAGTACTTATGTCTTTGGAGTATACCTACCTTTCTTTCGGTCCCCCGAAGTATTTTTCTTCCTTAATTCGTTTGGATTGATTATAGTATACTAAAACGTTTTCAATTTGTCAAGTCAATTTGCTTATTTTTTATTTGTATTCTGTTTATTAATCGTTATATAATTCTTATTTCTGCATATTGTTTTAATTTTATATTATTTTCTGACTATTGTAATCATATTTTTTCATCTTCGTTTCCTCAAGAATTATGGTAATTTCAAAAATCCGGATTCATTTAATTCAGCTTCTCAAAAAGGAAACCCAAAATCATATATCTTCAAATGCACTAAAAAAGCCATGACACATAGCTTTTGAAAAACTAAATGTCATGACTTAAATTTTCAGATTTATACGAAAATAGAGAAATCAGATAAGAGGATATTTGTCTGTAAGAGACTTAACGATTGCCTTAGCTTCTTCGATTCCTGCTTCTTTTTTCTTGATAACAGTAGCGATAGCTTCAGCGATCTTATCCATATCTTCTGTGTTCATGCCTCTTGTTGTAACAGCAGGAGTTCCAAGACGGATACCACTTGTTACAAATGGAGACTGCTTCTCGTTAGGAATTGTATTCTTGTTAGCTGTGATATGAGCTTCGTCAAGCCATGCCTCAACCTCTTTGCCAGTAAGATCATAGTTAGTAAGATCTATGAGCATAAGGTGGTTGTCAGTTCCGCCTGATACGATCTTGATATCTCTCTTCATAAGGCCTTCGCTGAGAGCCTTTGCATTATCGATAACGCCCTGCTGGTATACCTTGAAAGAAGGATCAAGAGCTTCCTTGAAGCAGATTGCCTTAGCTGCGATAACGTGTTCAAGAGGGCCGCCCTGAATTCCTGGGAATACAGCCTTGTTAAACTTGAACTTGTCCTGAGCAGCCTGATTCCACATGATCATACCGCCTCTTGGTCCTCTAAGCGTCTTGTGAGTTGTTGTAGTTACAACGTCAGCATATGGGAATGGGCTTGGATGAAGTCCTGCTGCCACAAGTCCTGCAATGTGAGCGATATCTACCATAAGAATAGCGCCGCATGCATCTGCTGCTTCTCTGAATTTCTTGAAGTCAATTGTTCTGCAATATGCAGAAGCTCCTGCAATGATAAGCTTTGGCTTATGCTCCATTGCAAGTCTCTTCATCTCGTCATAATCAAGAAATCCGTTTTCATCAACACCATAAGGGATGACATTGAAATATGTTCCGGAGATGTTAGCAGAGCTACCATGTGAAAGGTGTCCGCCCTGATTGAGATTCATTCCCATGATAGTATCGCCGGGCTGAAGGAGTGCAAACTGCACTGCAAGGTTAGCCTGAGCACCTGAATGAGGCTGAACATTAACGTAATCGCAGTTGAAGAGCTTTTTGGCACGCTCTCTTGCGAGGTTTTCAACGCGGTCTACTACGTAGCATCCGCCATAATATCTTTTTCCAGGAAGACCTTCTGCATACTTGTTAGTAAGCGGGCTTCCCATAGCTGCCATAACAGCCTTACTGGTCCAGTTCTCGGAAGCGATCAGCTCTATGTGATCGTTCTGGCGCTGCATTTCATCCTCAATTGCCTGAGCTATTTCAGGGTCGAACTTTTTGACTTCATCCAATGAATACATTTTTTCTCTCCTACACTCTCTTTTACAATATCTACCGACTTGAACGGTTTTCTACTGGTTTTTTAGCATCACTTGGCATATCATAGCATATAGATAAATCAAATTCTATATGACAAAAATAATATTTTGAACAAATATTCAAAAATATTTAGATTAATTTTGTAATGGGTTTATTATATAAATATTATGCGCATTACAAGGAGGTATTAAAAAATGTTTTATGTTATTGTCAATCCCGGATCAGGATCGGGAAGGGGATATTATACTTGGAAGAAACTTGAAGAAGGTTTTGTTGTTGCTGGTCTCAAATATCAGGTTGCTACCACTAAGAAGGCTGGAGATGCCAAGAGACTTGCAACTTCTTTAATAGAAAAGCACTCTGGCGATGAAGGTCCTATAAAGCTCATTGTCATCGGCGGCGATGGTACTATGAATGAAGTTATTAACGGTATCACTGATTTTGATAAAATCGTTCTTGGATATATCCCGGGCGGATCTGCCGGAGACCTGGCTCTTGGCCTTGGCATCAATGTAGGCACCGACGAGCTTATAAAAAGGATCACAGAAGGAAAAGTTCTTCGTTCAACTGATATAGGTAAGATCGAATACAAACATGTATCATCAACATATTCAAGACTCCATGATGAAAAAATAGAGACAACCAGATACTTTGATGTAAGTGCAGGAATCGGCTTTGATGCTGCAGTATGCGAAGAGGCACTTTCTTCCAGGCTCAAGAAAGTGCTTAATGCAGTAAAGCTCGGTAAACTTACATATCTTTTTATAGCTCTTCATCAGATATTCTCTATAGAAAAAAATGCCATGGACATCACTACCAAGGAAGGTGAACACCTCCATCTTGATAAGGCTATCTTTGCTGCTGCAATGATTCATCCTTATGAAGGCGGCGGCTTTATGTTCGGTCCTAATGCAGACTATACTGATGGTATATTCGACATCTGTGTTGCAGGTGATATGTCTGTCCCTTCTATATTAAGAGCTCTTCCTTCTGCCAAAAAAGGCAAGCATTTTAAATACAAGGGACTTCATGAACTTAAAAGCAGTGAAATCCACATTAAGACCGAAAAACCTTTGTGGGTTCATACCGATGGAGAAGTTTCCATAAAATCTGACGATATTTTAATATATAATTCAGGTTTTAAGCTTAAGCTTATTGTGTAAGTGTCCGATATTCATTTGGGAGTTCGGTTTTTTACACTTTTTGTAATAATTCACCATTTTTTAGCGAAATATCGATATTTTTTCGGTTGGTTTCATCTTGCAGATATGTTAATGTGCGAGTATAGTATTATTTGTAACTTCGGACATCTTGCCATTTAACATTTTTAAGAGAAGGAAAAAACATGCAAAATTTCATGAAAGCAGATAGCTTCAGCAAGCCTTTTACGGCCGCAAGAGTGAAGGAATCTATATTGATGGCGATTCCCACTGCTATATATGCTGTAATATATCTGGTATGGTTCAACTACATAGAGACACGTAGAGTTATTCACTTTACAGAAATGCACACACGAATTGACGATATGATTCCATTTTGCGAAGTATTCGTAATTCCGTATATTCTTTGGTTTTTCTTTATCGCCTTTTGTACCGCATTTCCGTTATTAAAATTTGAAAAGGAAGACTATTGGAGATTTATGATATTCCTCGGAACAGGAATGACACTTTTCCTTATCATCTCCACTATATTCCCGACAGTTCAGTACCTTAGACCAAGCCAGTTTGAACGTGATAATATTTTTACAAGGCTTGTGGCTATGTTTTACAAATACGATACACCTACAAACGTATTCCCAAGCATGCACGTATATAATGCAATAGGCGGTGCATTCAGCATCTCCTACAGCAAGAGATTCAGCAAAGGCTGGAAGATAAACTCTCATGTGATCGCTGTATCCATAGTTCTTTCAACCATGTTCATCAAGCAGCATTCTGTAACAGATGTTGTGAGCGGAATCGCACTTGCGCTGGTTATGTATTATATAGTTTATCGCTCAGATATTGTATTGAACTTCCTTAGAAAGATCCATTTTATCGATCCTCTCGAAGAGGAAGGCGAGGTGGCTACTCAGGAAATCAGACTTTAATAATACTCAAATAATAAAGCTCTCTGCACACTTGTGCGGAGAGCTTTTTTGATAATGGTTTCTGTATTTTTTTAGTATATTATTATCTAAGTCTTTCTGTCTCAAATCTGGCAACTTTTTCAAGACAGTTTCTAAGATCTGAAAGTCTGTCATACACATCACCAGGCGCAACTTCCACATCGATTGCCATGGCCATAATGTCGATCATGTCATCAGTGACAACAGGTCTTATTCTCTCAAGGATCTGGATCCTTGCCTTTGCTGAATCGCTATCGAGAAAGGCAACAACATTAGGATCAAGATTGAGCTCATCAGCCTCATCTTCTATTGTCTTATTCATGTAATCGCTATTTGAATAAGCTGAACTTGACGCTTGATGTTCCGGCACTTTTTGAATATTGATAACAGGTTCAACCTTTTTTTCAGGTCTAACCACAAATGAATCTCTTACTGTCTCAATGCCGCTCTTATTTTCAGCCTTATTCTCCGGCTTATTTTCCTGCTTATTTTCAGGCTTATACAAAGATCCTTCTGAGGCTTGCTGGGCAGGTTTAATGCCAAGTGGATTTAATGATCCATTACCTGCAAGGGTAGCCGGATCAACTTTCTCGAATCTCATCTGCTGCTTAACATCGGGATATTTAACCCTGTCTACAGGGCTTGTAAACATAGAAAGCGGTCTTGCATATACTTTGAAATCACCGTAAAGAGCCTGATATATAACAAGTTCTTCTCTTGTCTCAGAATGAATCGCTATTGTAAGAACCTGATAAAGATTCCCCTTAAAATGTCTGTAGATCTGTTGTGGCATGGGTCTTTCCATACTTTAGTCCTCCTTGGTTTATAATTCCTGAATCTATTATAAATATTTGATCTCTCAAAAATTCGAATCAAAAAACATCCTACACTTATGTTGTATTATGCTGATTTTGGCTTAGATGAACACTTAACGATTATCATCTCTACGCTAATTACATCATCGAGTTTACCACTCTTATAGGCTTCGTCATTTTCAACGCAAAGTTCCAGGCACTTTTTAAGCTGCGCCGTAGTATAAGATCTTGCCCAGTTTATATACTTGCCTACAATAAATGGAGCAAGATGAACAGCTGATGCTATAGCTCCTTTATCCTTGTGATTGTCAGCCATTTCTTTGACCTGAAGCATTATATTGAACTGTCTGAAGATAAGCGCCAGTATCTTCTGAGGCGGCTCTCGAAGTGCCAGAAGATCATAATACAGATCCATAGCCTTCTTCTGGTTGTGTTCAACGATTGCATCCGTCATAGCAAATATCTGATTGGAAAGCCAGTTCGCACATACAGCGTCAACATCCGCCATCGTAACTGTATCTCTTCCATCACAAAAGCAGATGATCTTCTCAAGCTCATTGGCAGCATTGGACATATCTGTTCCAACTCTTTCAAAGAAAAAATTGAGCGTACTCTCTGCTACATTAAATCCATTATTCTTAAGTCTTCTGGCCGCCCACATTCTTAGATCGCCAATGTCTGGCGTATCGCACTCGATCGTGATCCCACCAGCATTTGCAGCCTTATACATATCTTTACGCTTATCAACGCTACTTTCTACTATAAGAAAATAGGCTGTTTCTGAAGGCGACTTCAGGTACTCGGCAAGTTCCGGACATCCGTTTTTACAAAGGCCTGACTCTTCTATTACAATGACACGTCTTGGGGCAAAAAAGGGCATTGTTTCAGCCATATCTATTACTTCAGCAACGTTTATATCTTTACCCTCGAACCTGGACATATTCATTGCATCGCCGCTTCCAAGAAGAGCTTTTTTGAGTTCATCCCTGACCTGATTACGAAGATATGCCTCTTCACCATATACAAGATAGCAGTGTTTAAAGTTTTCTCCCTTGATATCCTGTACTATCTCATTATGTTTAGCTTTGAATTCTGATGTCTTAGCCGGCATCTATGCCTCCTATTGGTCCTTCAGATTTGGCCGCAGGGGCCAGGAGAATATACCAATCTCCTCTGACCTTACTATCTTACCACAATCCTAGTGTGCTGGCTCGTTCATCTTTAATCAAATCAAAAATAAGCCGATGCAATCCATTTTCATGTTTATTGTGGTAAAAACACTGACAGTTTACTATAGTCTCCATCACAATCAACTGTAACTGCACCTGTCTCATAAGTAATGTAATAATCTGATTCCACGTTTTCAAGTCTTTCAAGCACCTCATCATGAGGATGGCCGTACATATTGTTCCTGCCGGCAGATATAACAGCGCATGCAGGGTTAAGTAAGTCCAAGAACCTCTCATCAGTTGTATACCTTGAACCATGATGAGGAACTTTTAAAAGTGTAATGTTTGAATAAGTATTCTGGTTCTGTTCCAAATACTCATTAAGACTGCTTAATCCCTCCTCTTCAACGTCTCCTGTAAGAAGGCTTTTAAAGTCTCCATATCTGATAAAAAGGATAGTAGAATGGGCATTAGCCCCTTCTGTCTTAAGCCCTTCTACAGGCCCAAGACATTCTATACTAATATCATTATTTCCAGTACTAAGGGTATCTCCCCTTTTTATATAAGAAACAGGAACGCCTGCATTTAACGCTGCTTCTTCAAGCTCTTTATAACTGTCTTCTCTACTATCTTCAGAACAATCAGGAAGAATCAGATTCCCTATCTGTATTCCGCCATTAGGCATCGCCTCAAGCAGCTCCATTACGCCTGAAATATGATCCTTATCTTCATGAGTTATTATACAGGCATCTATATAGCCTATGCCTTCGTATTTAAGGTATGGAGTCAGTATATATTGGCCAACACTGTTCTTGGAGGTGCTGCCGCCATCCACAAGGAAGGTCATGTCACCTGCCTCTATCACTATTCCATCTCCCTGGCCTACATGAAGGAAAGCCATACGAAGATCAGGGCGTATGCGAATAGAGAGTATTACAACCGCAATTATAGGTATAATATATATAGGTATTAAATATTTACATTCTACAATGCCTGCTTTTATACGCAATTTATCTCTTATAGCTGTGTTATCTTCTTTAGCTATGACATCTTCTTTGGCAACAATATCACATTCATTATCTCTTATGTGATATTTTCCATTTATATACTTATGCAATAATACAAATACTATAAGTAATATATAATACACTACTACCTGCCAAGTATCTGCATGTCCTGAATACCATGTATTCCATGGAAGAAACCTGCTACCAATGCATATATTTTTATACATTGTAAGTATCACGTGGCACAACAAGCCGGGGATAAGGGTTAATTCTATCATCACACTTCCGCTTATAAGGACTATAATTCCAAGTCCAAGTAATATAGTCATAAACGGAAGTACCAGAATATTAAGAAACACCGAATATACCGGAAATGTATAATAAGTGTTCATCTGCACAGGAAGGCATACTGATGATACCGAAAGCGAAGCTTTGACTATGGAAAATGCGCTTTCTGTAACTTTCTCCCTGGCAATAGCCAGATAATCCCCAAGCTCCAACTTCTTGCCATCCCTTATCAGCTTATCCATTCTCTTTTTATACTCTGTCGTACGCCCCACTTGCATAGTTGGAAGCACAAGCCCTATTCCTATCACCGCTCCAAAGCTCATCAAAAATCCGCTGTGATATATGTAAAGCGGCTGCTCTATTATAAGGAGCATAGCGGCTACAGCTATACCTGTAAGCATATCGTAAGATCTTCCTATGACTGTTGCGATCATATGAAGGCTGAACATGATTATAGCTCTTATGGCAGATGTTCCCATCCCGCACATAACTCCATATGACAACATCAAAGATATAGCTACGACAGATGCCGGGATTATCGGGATTCTGCACTTTCTTAAAAGCTTATATAACCCCATTCCAAGAATCGAGATATGAAGACCTGATATACTTAAGATATGTATTATTCCTGCACCCTGATACAGTCCTTTTATTTCCTCGTCCATAGAAGTTCTGTCACCAAGGAGCATGGCTTTCATAACTGAAGCATCCTCTTCATTAAAGGTCTGGTCTAAAATACCGGACAGGTACATCCTGATCCTGTACAGACTTTCTTTAAAGGAATTCGCATTAAGATCACGATATTGCACGCTTCCATCTCTTACCTGATATTCAATTTTTAAAATCTTATAATACTTGCGACTGTCGAATTCACCGGGATTACTTGCTCTGTTAAAAGCATAGTACTCTCCCTGTACATCAACCTGTTCACCTATTTGTGGAATAGTTTCGAAATTGCTCTGATACGAAGACGAAAGATATACTTTTACTATAGTATCATCTTTCCCTGAATCTTTGATATATAGAACTTGTACCTGATTTCCATCGAAATCGGTTCCGGTCTCTTTAGATGTGACCTTACCCGATACAGTGATAACTTCCCCGTTCTCTTTGCCCGGATCAGAATAGTCCGGTGGATAGAACAAAAGGAATACAAAAACAGCCGCCACAAATGCCGATGCTATAAGGCATAGTGGACGTTTAAACATATTTACTCCTAATTTGTAACTATTATTTCTTTTACTCTATATTGATCTCCAGATTTCTTTCAAATGTTCCGGAAAGACTAACGCTGTCCATAAATTTGACATCCTTGTTTCCGTCAACTGTGATCTGAACTTTATTAACTTCATTAAAATCTGTAAGTGTATTAACTATTGAATATATAGCTGTCTGAGCTGTAACAGTATATGGTTCAGTAGTAAATGCCGAATTAAGATCTACGTAGCAGATTCCGTCCCTTACAGTGATGGAATTGATAGTAGTCTCTGGATTGATGGTAGGATAAACTTCATCCGTATTAGGACCAGCAATAAGCTGCTCCAGCGCGATCTTCTCCATGGAAATATTACTGTTAAATACAACTGTACGATATACCTTTACAAGGCCGTCGCCTTCTTCATTGGTAAAATAAAGTGTAAGTGTAACTTTTTCATATGTATTGATCTCATTACCGGCATTATAGATGAAGGTATCCTCTGTCATACCACCGACTACAGTTCCGGAAGCATCAGTCAGAGGGCTGCCGTTAACCTGAAATGTAACTGTCTTAACAGCATCGATCTGTGTCAAAGTGCGCACCATTGCAGCTCTGTCAAGAATCTCAGTAACATGCTCAACAGAATTATAGGACTCATCAAAATTCAAAATAAGGCTATCATCTGTCAGACTGTAATCTATGAGCGCAATTCTTCCTGCAAGAGGTGCTTCATAAGAAAAAGTATCAGGATTCTTGGAAAGCTGCCCTATAAGCTCAGCAATAACAGCATCAGTATCTTCTATGTCTGATTTAAGAGTATAGTCATCTGCTATTATGCCTGTCTCTGCAGAGTTAACATAGTATATTTTAACCTCATTAGCATCATCACTATCAGATTTCCCGATAACGCCTGAATTACCAGCACATGCAGACAAAGACATACAAATGGTAATAAAAAGAGCAGATATACCCTTTTTTCCAAAACCGTACTTTATTCTATTTTTCAGAGAAAAGATAAAGCTATTCATTCTAACTCTGTTTCTCCCTATATAATCACTTTGACCCAAATTCATCTCAAAATATATCTATAATCTCTTAAGTGAAATATTTTAAGCTGAAATATTTATGTTTATTTCGATCACTTAGCATAGCTAAGAGGTATAGTAACAGTAAATGTCGTTCCCTCACCAAGTACGCTATCTACATCGATAGATCCGCGATGCATTAGTATTGCACTCTTGGTAATTGAAAGACCAAGTCCCGTTCCACCGATTTCTCTTGATCTTGACTTATCTACTCTATAGAACCTGTTAAATATAAGATCCGTAGAATCTTCCGGAATACCAACACCGGAATCGGAAATTGTTATTGTAAAGAACTGATGATCTGCATCAAGTATAACTTTAACCCAACCCTGTTCTTTATTGTACTTGATAGCATTCTCAACAATATTCATTATTGCAAGTGAAAGCTTAACTTCATCGATCTCTGCTGTAACAGGGCGCCTTGAATCAAATGTAAGCTCTATATTATTCTTTCTTGCAATAGGACGAAGCCTCTTCAAAATGATCTCTGTCATCTCATTGACATCAACGGTTGAGATATTAAGCTGCGCCGCAGTCTTATCCATCTTAACAAGTGACAGAAGGTCATCTATTATCGTAGCTTCTCTGTCAACTTCCTTACTTATATCCTGCATGAAATCCTGATACATCTCTATAGGTGCATCCGGCTGAGCTACAAGTGTATCTGCCAGAACCTTCATAGAGGTAATTGGTGTCTTAAGCTCATGCGATACGTTTGAAACAAATTCCTGACGAGACTCATCCAAAGTCTTCATCCTGCTCTGAAGCTGGTTAAAAGCCGTAACGATGTGCTCTGTCTCCAGATAATCAGGAACAGAGATATCCTCATTGGTAAATCCAGCCTTAATATCATTGATCGCATTTGTGATCCTGTCGAAGGGTTTAAGCAGAATATTAGCCGCAAACAAAGAAAACATAAATATGATTATGATTATTATGAGTTCTATGGAGCTTGCATTCTGGTTAAGAATATCAAGTGTAGTACTTATGTTATCAGTAGAAACACTCGTAAGAATTACACCTACAACCTCCTCAACCTCTACTTCATTGCCGGATTCATCTTCTGTGATCCTGGCCTGGGTGATAGGCGTAGTGATCTCAATATAACCATTATTAGCATCATAAACAGATGTTGTACCGTTATCGCCTTGTTTAAGGCACTTTACAACTTCTTCAGAAATAATGGTCTTTTTCTCACTGATTCCGTAAGTATCCTTGATAATTTTAAGATTGTCATCGATGATCATGACACGGCCATCATAAAGATTGGCAAGCATATCAAGCTCAGCGCCGACAATTTCAGAAGAGGTATCCTGCAAGTATCCATAGGTGATCAGATGATCAGCCAGGATACGTGCCTGTGTCTGGGCCTCTGTTGTACGAACTGCAACTGCACGCCCTTCATACGTTTCGATGATCGCAAAATGAACGACCTGACAAGATATAAAACCAGTCACAAAGATAAGTATAAAGATACGTGCACGCAGACTTCTGAATATATTGACTATCTTTAATTTATGTATTATTTCACTAAAAACTGATTTAAGGTTCATACTGGATCATGCCTGAAAATAATATCCTGAGCCCCATTTTGTTCTTACATATCTAGGCTCACTTGGATTAGACTCAAGCTTCTCACGAAGTCTTCTTACATGAACGTCAACAGTTCTTACATCACCAGGGTACTCATCTCCCCAGATATCTGTAAGAAGTTCATCACGAGAAAATACCTTTCCTGAATGTGCTGCAAGAAGTTCAAGAACTTCAAACTCGCGGCTTGTAAGGCTTATCTCCTTATCTCTTACAAATACTCTTCTGTATTCCTTGTTGATCTTAAGATCACCAAATATCATCTCAGACATTGATTCTACAGAAGCAGAACGGCGGATGATCGCTTTGATCCTTGCCTTTACTTCCAGTATATTAAATGGTTTTGTGATATAGTCATCAGCACCGTATTCAAGTCCAAGGATCTTGTCCATATCATCGCCCTTAGCTGTAAGCATGATAACAGGAACATTACTGAACTCTCTTATCGCCTGACATACATCAAATCCTGAAAGCTCCGGAAGCATTACATCCAGAAGAATGATATCGTATTTGTTGGCCCTTGCCAGTTCCAAAGCCTCTGCACCGTCATAAGCGCAGTCAACTTCCATGTCATCCTGTTCCAAACTAAACTTAAGTCCCTTTACTATTGACTTTTCATCATCTACAACGAGTGCTTTACGTGACATATTGTCCCCACTTTCTATACTGTTATTCTGTCTTTGATCTGTTCAAAAACTTTATCTTTAATTCCACTGACCTTCATAATATCTTCAATACAACTAAAAGGTCCGTTTTGTTCACGATATGTTATGATGGCATCAGCTCTTGACTCTCCAATACCACTCAAACTGCAAAGTTCTTCTTTGGTGGCAGTGTTTATATTAACTAAAGAATTGCCACTATCAGCTTTATTGTCAGATTCATTCGATACGGTTTTATTAGTATCAACAGCCTCGCCTTCAGAAGTTACAACAAAATGATCACCTGAGTCTTCATTTGCAGAAGTACCTGTAGAATCAGCCTTGTCATCAGACTCTTTAAGCTGACGCGTTTCATCTACTGTTGGTATCTGAATCTTCATGCCATCAGAAACTGTCATTGCAAGATTAAGGTACTCTCTGTCAGCTTCATCACTGAATCCGCCTGCTGCCTCAACAGCATCTGCAATCCTTGAACCTGATGAAAGCTCGTATACACCGCTGTTATTAACAGCTCCGCATACGTACACAACGACAACTGATTCGCAGATATCCACGTCTGTAGCACTAACGTCCTGACAGCTACTATCTGCCTGCGCCTCAGAATCTGCCACTGATGCAGGATCATCTTTGCTTCCAGCTTCAACATTACTGCCCTCAGCAGATGATTCCTTACTTTGTAAAACCTGATAATCATTTGATCTGCAACCGCAAACGAGCGTGGTTACAACTAATAAGACCAGAAAAAATCCGGCTTTTGATCTAACTAACTGCATGTTCCTCCCTTAAGAGGATCCCGCCATGCATACATACTATATTTTATTTCAAAAACAAAGACCTTGCAAGTCCTTTTGAGCTTGCAAGGTCACTATTTATCGCAAAATTATTATCAATAAAATATATGGCACTTCTATTATTCCGTCATTCCTTCATCATAATACTCTTCTGCCTGAGTCCAGGTCACATCACCGGTAAAATCTATCGGAGCCTCTTCTACTATCTGTTCACTGCCTGATACCTGAGTTTTGACCCTGCTGGAAACATTTCTGAGTGTTTCATTAGGATCAGCACCTTCCCAGATCTCTTCGAATGAGATCTCAAGCTGCATCCAGAAATTAGAAGTTGCGATCATCTTCGGCATAGGAACAGATCCTTCGTAAGCTTCCATAAATCCGGTAAGTCCTGCTTCTTTGTGCTGAACATTTCTATTAGCTGAAACCTTGCCTGTCATCTCATACAGGTTATCATCATATCTGCCGCACAGATATTCTGCAGCTTCATTAGCTTCCTTGGAATGCTCTGAGTAGCCATTAACTACTATACATCTAGTAACCGACATGGTCCTTGTTCCTATATCATCCATAAGAGCCGGCATAGGAACTACACCATATTCATATGGACACTCGCCATTTTGCTGTGCTCTGGATATCGACTCAAGTGCATCTGTTGTTGCAAGTGTAAATACTATCTTTCCTCCGATGAAATCCTGAATGATCTCCTCATAGGAAGATGTATGAGAATCAATGGCAAAAAACTGATTGAGCTGCTGATACAGATCCATACATCTTATTGTATTCTCGTTATAAATATCGATAAGCTGAGAGTTATCTCCGGCATCTCCACCAATATTTATATAGTTTCCAACGAAAAAGTAATTATAAAAAATATCAGACACATCCCACTTAAATACGGCCTCAACTTCCTGAGGAGCATTATAAGTCTCAGCAAACTTGATGATATCTGTTATCGTATCCGGAAGCATCTCGCCAACACGCTGTGCAACCTGCTCATCAGAGATTTCTACAGAGCCTTCAAATGCAGCATTATCAGAAGCTTCCTGATCAGTCATATCATCAGTCTCTTCCATATTTTCCAAATAGTATTCGTTTTCAAGCGAATCACGGGCTGCATTTTCAAGATAGGTCTTGTTGTACAAAAGAGTACTGGTCTCGAAATAATAAGGATAAGCAATATACTGGCCATTATAAGTTACACTTTTAAGCGCAGCCTGTGGATACTGACTTTCAGAAAGTGTCGAGCTTTCAACAGGAGTAGCAAGTCCTGCCAGATATGCTTTTTCTAATGAATCATTCGTAAGAATATACAGATCAGGATACATTTCTCCTGCTGCAGAAGCTGATGAAATATTCTCAAGATATTCAAGCGCTGATACCAGTGTCGGCTCAAGTCTTGTATTTTTATGTGTGTCGTTATATGTTACCGCCAACTGAAGCAGGTAATCAGTAAGCGCATCATCATCATACCAAAGCCTTATAGTAGTCTTTTTGGTAGCAAAAAAGGAACTGTTTTCACCTGATAAAACGCTTCCTCCATGTTTTGCGCAGAACATGGAAATAAAAAGTACGCATACTGTCAGAATAACAGACAGAAATCTTTTTTTCTTATTCATCAAAAAAATCTCCCAATATTATCCAGGCACAGTATACGCACATTGAAGAATGATCAAACTTCCTGTAGACATGCATCAAGTATGTCTATCATCTGATCAACATTTTCTTTAGTGATAACAAGCGGTGGAACAAAGCGGATTATCTGAGCACCCGCGTTAATAAGGATAAGTCCCTTGTCCATAGCTTTTACAATAATATCAGCGACCGGCCTGTCAAAAACAAGTCCTTGCATAAGCCCGGCTCCGCGCCTGGTAGTTATAAAATCGTATTTATTTACAAGCTCATCAAGCCTTTTTTCAAGGTATGGAGCTACTGAATTCACATTGTCTATTATATTGTACTGCTCAAATAAATCAAGCACCTTGCTTATAGCAGCGCATGCAAGCGGGTTTCCGCCATATGTTGTGCCGTGATCTCCAGCCTTAAGTGAGTTCTGTCCCACTTTCTCGTTAAGAAGGAACGCTCCAACAGGCACGCCGCATCCAAGAGCCTTGGCACAGGTCATGATATCAGGCTTTATACCGTACTTCTGCCATGCGAACATGTATCCTGTTCTGCCCATTCCGCACTGTATCTCGTCAAGAATAAGGAGGATATCCTTTTCATCACATAAAGCGCGAACCTTTTTAAGGAAGTCTTCCTGAGCTGGGAATATTCCTCCCTCGCCCTGAACAGTCTCCATGATTATAGCACATGTTTTATCATTTACGTTTTCAAGAATGCTTTCAAAATCATTCATTTTGGCAAAACGGACATGGCCTATCATGGGTTCAAAAGCTTCACGATACTTTGGATTGCCAGTTACAGACAGAGCTCCAAAGGTTCTTCCGTGAAAAGAATGCTCCATTGCGATTATTTCATGATCATTTTTTCCATCTTTAAGAAAAGCATATTTTCTGGCAGCTTTCAACGCGCCTTCAACAGCCTCTGCTCCTGAATTGGTAAAAAAGACGCGGTCCATACCGCTGACTTTTTTGAGTTTTCTTGCAGCATCCACTGCAGGAACGTTGTAGTAATAATTGGATGTATGAATAACCTTGTCGATCTGGGCCTTAAGAGCATCATTGTATTCTTTATTGTTATAACCAAGGGCAAATACTGCGATACCTGACACGAAATCAAGATATTCTTTGCCATCAATATCATAAAGATGTACGCCATCACCGTGGTCAAGGACTACCTGATAGCGGTTATAGGTATGAAGAAGGTCTTTTTCAGCTTCTTCTATATATTCCTTCATTTTTTCAGACATACCATTCCTCCTGACACTAAAACCTGTCTAAATTATTTATCATCTGCTGCCATCACGGTGCAGACATTTACTTTCTTCTCACACTGCCTGTTCGTCAGTATCATTAAGGAACATGGTTCCGATACCTCTGTTAGTGAAGATCTCAAGAAGAAGGCAATGAGGAATCCTTCCGTCAAGGATATGCACTCTGTTAACGCCTTCTCTTACAGCTGATACGCAGTTTCCAAGCTTAGGAAGCATTCCGCCACCGATCTGGCCTGAAGAAATAAGTTCATCTGCTTCTGAGCATGTAAGGCGGCTTATAAGAGAATCCTTGTCATTTATATCCTTGTAAACACCTTCAATATCAGTAAGGAAAGCAAGCTTCTCAGCACCTACTGCCTTAGCGATAGCACAGGCTGCATCATCAGCGTTAATGTTATAGGTGTCAAAATTATCATCAAGACCTATAGGAGCTACGATCGGAACATAGTCTCTGTCAAGAAGATCATAAAGAACTGATGGATCCACCTTATCTACATCGCCTACAAATCCGATATCCTGTCCATCTGAATATTTCTTCTGAACATGTAAAAGTCCAGAATCCTTGCCGCTAAGTCCTATAGCCTTAACTCCAAGCTCCTGAACCATCGTTACAAGCTGCTTGTTGACCTTTGAAAGAACCATTTCGGCAATCTCCATAGTCTCTTCATCAGTAACCCTAAGACCGTTAATGAACTGGGCTTCTTTGCCGACTTTATTAACCCAGCTACTGATAGCCTTACCGCCGCCGTGTACGATGATAGGCTTAAATCCAACAAGTTTAAGAAGTGTAACGTCCTGGATAACGCTTCTTTGAAGCTCTTCGTTGCTCATGGCACTTCCGCCGTACTTTACAACGATGATCTTACGGTTAAATTTCTGAATATAGGGAAGTGCCTCGATAAGCACTTCAGCTTTTTTCATAACATCCTGCATATCTTTATCCACTGCTTTAGTCTCCTTAGATATTTCTTTTTGGGGATCAATATCTTTTGCACCTTGATAACTATATATTTGGTGTTTATTATCTTCAGCTTCTGTAATCCGCATTGATCTTGACATAGTCGTATGTCAGATCACATCCAAACGCGGTTGCCTCTTCGTTTCCTTCATGCATATCAGCAATTACCATGACTTCATCTTCTTTCATGATCTTGACTGCAAAATCTTCATCGAAATCAAGAGGGTTACCGTGATCGAACACTTGAAGCTTACCTGCCTTACTTTCAAAAAAGAGTTCCACATCATTTTGATCAAACTCTGCACCTGAGTATCCCATTGCACAAAGGAACCTTCCAAAGTTAGCATCGCACCCGAATATAGCAGCCTTGGAAAGGTTAGATCCAACAATAGCTCTTGCAAGAGTTCTTGCATCGTCCTTAGATTTAGCATTAACTATCTTAGCTTCAAAGAGCTTGCTTGCACCCTCTCCGTCTCCTGCCATTCTTCTTGCAAGGAATCTGCATACTGTAAAAAGAGCTTCATAAAACTTGTCATAATCTTCGCCTTTTTCAGTGATAATATCGTTACCTGCAAGGCCGTTAGCCATAAGAAGAAGTGTATCGTTAGTAGATGTATCACCATCAACTGTGATCATGTTGAAGGTGTCTTTAATTACCGCACTTAAAGCTTCCTGCATGAGCTTTTTGTCTATTGCAAGGTCTGTTGTTACAAAGCCAAGCATAGTGCACATGTTAGGATGGATCATTCCTGATCCCTTGCTCATACCGCCAACTGTAACAGTCTTACCTGATACTTCAAAAGTTACTGCATACTCTTTGTTGATTGTATCTGTCGTCATTATGGCTTGGGATGCCTTGGTTCCTGCTTCCTTATCATGGCTAAGTGTCTTACTCATCGCTTCAACACCTGCCACAAGCTTATCAACAGGAAGCTGCATTCCTATAACTCCTGTAGATGCTACTGCAACTGTGTTGAAAGGAACTGAAAGCTCTTTTTCCACAGCTTTAGCTGTAGCTTCGCAGGCATCAAAACCTTCCTTACCTGTGCAGGCATTAGCTATTCCTGAATTTACTACAACGGCCTGCATCTTATCGCCTGAATTTACGATCTTCTGATCCCACAGAACGCATGCAGCCTTAACCTGATTACTTGTAAATGTTCCTGCGCATTCGCATGGCACTTCAGAATAGACCATTGCCATATCTGTTCTGCCCTGATATTTGATCCCTGCCGCACAGTCTGCTGCTTTAAAACCTATAGGCGATGTAACGCCGCCTTCTATGATCTTCATGATACTTTCCTCCAAGAGTTATATATTAAAAATAGTAATATTGTCAGGATCGATAACATGGTCATAATAGTTCATGTCATTTCTAAGAGTCCATCCCATCTTCTGCCAGAAGGCATTACCAGCTTCATTTGTGACAAAAGCATTTAAGGCAACCTTACAGATTTTTTCCTCTTTGAGCTGCTTTAAGCAAAAGTCCACCATGTGCTGGCCTATATGTCTTCTTCTATATTCTGATGAAACGCACACATGATACATGCATGCCCTTCTTCCGTCATGACCGCAAAGGATGGCGCCGACCACCTTGTCGTCTTCAATGGCTACGCAGCTTGTAGTAGGATTTCTTTTAAGAAACATTTCAACTCCTTCTTTAGAATCATCGATACTTCTTATTCCAAATCCCTTTATTGACATCCAAAGTGCATAAACCTGGTCATAATCTTCAATTGTCATTACGCGAACCATTACCATATCTCTCTTTCTTATCACGGGAAGCATGGTACAATATCAAGTCCCATACTTTCTTCAAATCCAAATAAAATATTCATATTCTGAACAGCCTGTCCTGCAGCGCCCTTAACAAGATTATCAAGCGCTCCCATCATGATTATGCGGCCTGTTCTTTCATCGATCTTAAAACCTATATCTACATAATTAGAAGTTTCAACCCATCTTGTTTCAGGATATACTCCGTCATCAAGGATTCTTATAAACTTCTCATTTCCATAATACTTTTCATATGCAGCGCGGATAGTTTCTTTTGTAGGAAGCTTACCGTCTATCTTATTAAGAGTTGCATATTCTGTAGCAAGAATGCCTCTGTTCATCGGGGCCAGGTGTGGTGTGAAGTTAATTAGAATCTCCTTGCCTGCTGCGTATCCAAGCTGCTCCTCGATCTCGGGAGTATGACGGTGATTAGCAACGCCGTAAGGTTTAGCACTTTCATTTACTTCGCAGTAAAGATTAGCCACTTTTGCTCCTCTTCCTGCACCTGAAACACCGCTAAGAGCATCTACGATAAGAGTATCAGGATCGATAAGACCTTCTTTGACCAAAGGATATGCTGTAAGAATAGAGCAGGTTGTGTAGCATCCGGGATTAGCAACTATCCTTGCGCCCTTTATCTTATCTCTGTTGATCTCGCAAAGGCCGTATACTGCTTCATCTATATACTGTGGAGCCTTGTGCTCTAACTTATACCACTGTTCATAAACGGATACATCTTTAAGTCTGAAATCTGCGGAAAGGTCAATGATCTTAACCTTATTAAGAATTTCTTCACTTACGAGTGATGCACAAAGCCCCTGAGGAGTAGCTGTGAATATCACGTCAACCTCATCAGCGAGCTTGTCCATATCTTCGCCAAGACAATCTGCATCTACTAATTTGAATAAATTCTGATAAATGGATGCATATTTTTGATCTATATAACTTCTGGAACCGTACCAAACAACTTCTGCCTCTTTATGCA
>JAEEGH010007545.1_pt1 | contig 26109 bp, 17 predicted proteins | sample 9134181 | NCBI WGS metagenome assembly JAEEGH01 (sample SAMN16246544, study PRJNA631951) | gut metagenome | biome: gut microbiome; feature: rumen; material: DP-attached | host: Bos | place: Iran: Karaj | collected 2018-10
GGAGTACGTCACCGCCTCGATCCACACCATCTATGACGCCGCCTACAAGGTGAAGGACTTCCGCACCATGCAGTTCCTCGACTGGTTCGTCAAGGAGCAGGGTGAGGAGGAGACCAACGCCCGCGAGATGATCACCAAGATGGAGCTCTTCGGCAGCGACCCCAAGAGCCTCTACATGCTCAACCAGGAGCTCGCCGCCCGCACCTACAGCGCTCCGAGCCTGGTGCTCGACTGATTGTCGGCAGACATAAGAGAGCAGCTTTTAAGCCCTCGGGAGAGCGTCCCGAGGGCTTTCCTGTATCAATGGGTTATGGTATCTGCGATTAAGGATGATGCAATACCTTTGGCGCCTCCTTCCACCCACCTTCCTTCGGCAGTTCGACCATCGTTCAACCATCCTTCGACCATCCTTCGACCATTCATTATGGTTAAACGATGGTCGAACGATGGTCGAAGGATGGTCGAAGTGGCGGTGGAAAATGGGGGCAAAGACGAGGGAAAAGACGGGGAAAAGACGAGGGAAAAGAGAATTTTTTTTGTCGGTTCAAGAATTATTCGTATTTTTGCAAATCATTAAAATATATAAACTATGTGTGGAATTGTAGGATATATCGGAGAAGCAGAGGCCTATCCCATTCTGATAAAGGGTCTTCATCGACTGGAATATCGCGGCTATGACTCGGCCGGCGTCAGTATGATCAACGCCAAAGGCGACTTGAATGTGTACAAGGCTACCGGCAAGGTGGCTGCGTTGGAGGAGAAGTGTGCCGCCGAGGACACTACCGGCAGCATCGGCATCGCCCATACGCGTTGGGCCACCCACGGCGAGCCCAACACGGTGAACGCTCACCCTCACCTGAGCCAGAGCAGGAATCTGAGCCTGGTGCATAACGGCATCATCGAGAACTACAAGACGTTGCGCGCCAAGCTGGAGAAGGAGGGCTACGACTTCTGCTCCGACACCGACACCGAGGTGCTGGTGCAGCTCATAGAGTACACGCAGAAGACCGAGAAGTGCGACCTCTTCACCGCCGTGCAGCGCGCCTTGAAGAACGTCATCGGCGCCTATGCCATAGCCATCCTGCAGAAGGACCATCCCGACCAGCTGGTGTGCGCCCGCAAGGGTTCGCCGCTGGTGATTGGTGTCGGCACCGACGCCCGTGGGCAGAAGGAGTTCTACCTCGGCAGCGACGCCACGCCTATTGTGGAATACACGAAGCAGGTCATTTACCTCAAGGACGAGGAGATTGCCTACATGGATCGCAGCGGCAAGATTGACATCGTCAACCTGCAGAAGGTGCACCAGACGCCGGAGATGCACACCCTCAGCCTTTCGCTCGACGAGCTGGAGAAGGGCGGTTTCCCGCACTTCATGCTGAAGGAGATTTGGGAGCAGCCCAGCGCCCTGCGCACCTGCATCAAGGGCCGCCTGCATCCCAAGCGCAAGGAGATTACGCTGAGCGGCATCATCGAGCATCGCGACAAGTTCATCAATGCCCGCCGCATCATCATCTGCGCCTGCGGCACCTCGTGGCACTCGGCGCTCATCGGCAAGTACTTCATCGAGGAGGCGGCGCAGATACCCGTCGAGGTTGAGTATGCCTCGGAGTTCCGCTACCGCAACCCCGTCATCTATCCCGACGATGTGGTCATCGCTGTGTCGCAGAGCGGCGAGACGGCCGACACATTGGCCGCCATCCAGCTGGCCGAGCAGAAGGGCGCTTTCCTTTACGGCATCTGCAACGTCATCGGCTCCAGCATCGCCCGCGCCACGCATAGCGGCACCTACCTGCATGTGGGTCCTGAGATCGGTGTGGCCTCCACCAAGGCGTTCACCGGGCAGGTCATCACGCTGTGCCTGCTGGGTTTGGCCATAGCCAAGGAGAAACACTCTCTCAGCGACGAGATGTACCACATGCTTGTCGACGAGCTCTACCAGATTCCCGACAAGATGCAATGGACGCTGGAGAACAACAAGAACATCGACCAGTTTGCGCAGATGTTCACCTACTGCCGCAACTTCATCTTCCTCGGACGCGGCTACAACTATCCTGTGGCCCTCGAGGGGGCCTTGAAGCTGAAAGAGATCAGCTACCTGCACGCCGAAGGCTATCCCGCCGCCGAGATGAAACACGGCCCCATAGCCCTCGTCGACGAGGAGATGCCCGTCGTCTTCATCGCCCCCAAGCGCGGCATGTACGACAAGATAGTGAGCAACATACAGGAGATCAAGTCCCGCAAGGGCAAGATTATATCTGTGGTCACCGAGGGCGACACCACCGTGCGCAACATGAGCGACTACGTCTTCACCATCCCCGACACACGCGACTGCTACGTGCCCCTGCTGTCGGTCATCCCGCTGCAGCTGCTGGCCTACTACATAGCCACCGCCAAGGGCCGCAACGTCGACCAACCCCGCAACCTCGCCAAGAGCGTTACCGTTGAGTGATGGAAGGCTTCATTCTTGCCGCCGGACTTGGTACGCGGCTGCGTCCGCTTACCGACGACCGCCCCAAGGCTCTTGTCGAGGTTGGCGGCAAGCCTTTGTTGCAATACGCTATAGAAAAGCTTGAGGCAGCAGGCATCAGCCACCTTGTCGTCAATGTACACCACTTTGCCGACAAGGTGGTTGACTTTATCCGCAGCCGCCAATGGCAATGCACCATCGACATCAGCGACGAGCGTGCCCTGCTGCTCAACACCGGCGGCGGCCTCAAGCATGCGGCGCCCCTATTCTCCGGCCGGGAGAACGTGCTTGTGCACAATGTCGATATCTTCTCCGACATCGACCTGCGCGACGTCGAAGCTGCGCACCGCCGCGACGGCAACCTCGTCACCCTCTGCGTCAGCAGGCGCAAGAATGATCGCCCCTTGGAGTTCAACGACGAAGGCCTGTTTGTAGGGCGTGCCAAGGAAGGCCTTGCTTTCAGCGGCGTCTCCGTCGTAAGCCCCGAACTGTTCGCCCTGCTGCCCGAAGCCGACCATCCTTACTCCATTATCGACGAATACATCCGGCTTGGCCGCGACCACCGCATAGGTTGCTACATCCATAACGATAAGCGTTGGCTGGACGTGGGCAAGCCCGAAACCCTCGAAGAGGCAAAGCAATGGATACGTTCCTCCGCCAAGTAGCGTCGCGCATACTGCGTGAGCACCCGCGCAATACCGACCGGGTCCTCGTTGTATTCAACAACCATCGCTCCGAGCTCTTCCTCTGCCGCGCTTTCGAGCAGCTCTCCGCCGAGAACGGCTCCACCTTCTTCCTGCCGCAGATAACCGTCATCGACGACCTTGTGGCACAGCTCGGCGGGCTCAGGATTATCCCCAACGAGTTCCTGCTCTTTCAGCTTTACCGCATACACATGGCTATCGGCGGCGACGACCGCAAGTACCAGACCTTCGAGGACTTCATAGCCTTCGGCGACATGATGCTCGCTGACTTCTCCGAGATAGACCGCTATTGTGTCGACGCCCGTCAGCTCTTCGTCAACCTGCACGACATAAAGGACATCCTTGAGTGGGATGTGGAGAACCCCGACATGAGCCCCTTCCAGCGCAACTATCTGGAGTTCTACCATTCGCTCTTCGAGTACTACACGAGGCTGCGCGACCTCCTCGCCGAGCGGGGCGAGGCCTATGGCGGAATGGCCTACCGCCATGTGGCCGAGAACATAGCCACCCTTGCCGACGGCTGCCCTTACGAGGCCCTCTACTTCGTCGGCTTCAACGCCCTGTCGGAATGCGAGAGGCGCATCATAGCGGAATATGTGCGGCGCGGAATAGGTACGCTGCTCACCGACGCCGACACCTACTACTATGCCGACCCCATGCAGGAGGCCGGCCGTTTCCTGCGCGCCCACGACAAGGACTTCCCCGAGATAGTCCCTCATGGGCCTTCGCTCTTCAGTCAGGGCGAGCGTAAGGTGCACATCGTCGAGTGTCCGGAGAATGTGCTGCAATGCAAGTATGCCGGCCAGCTCCTCACCGACCATCCCGACTGGCTCACCGATCCCGAGAGCACGGCCATCGTCCTCGCCGACGAGAGCCTCCTCATACCCACCCTTGGCGCCCTGCCTGCCGTCAATGCCGACTACCGCATCAACGTCACTATGGGCTATCCCTTTGCCGACAGCGGCATCCACGCCCTTGTGCTACGCCTGCTGGCCCTCTACCGTCAAGCCAACGCTTCGGGCTATTACCACACCGACCTCGTCGAGGTGCTGGGCAACCACCTCGTAGGCCGCCTTCTTGGTCGCAACGACTTGCGCCAGAGTACGGCCGACTATCTGCGCCGTGAGAACCGCATACGCTCTACGGCGGCCGAGGTCTCCGCCATGCTCGGCACCGACAAGCTTGACTTCCTGTTCCCCGATGCGGTGCCCACTCCCGACGGAGTTCTCGCCATACTGCGCCGTCTGGGCGAGGCTATGGTGGCCGAAGGCATCGTGGAGAGCAACAAAAAGGAGAAGCAAGCCCTTGGCGGCCTGGCCGAAATCCTCGACCACTTCGACCAGTTGCAGGCCGAGTTCCACCTCATCGCCGACCTCGTCACCCTCGAAAAGGTATACACACGCATAGCGCAGCGCCATAGCATAGCCTTCCTCGGTCAGCCCCTGTCTGGCCTCCAGATACTCGGCGTACTTGAGACCCGCAACCTCGACTTCCGTCGCGTCATACTCCTCTCGGCCAACGAGGGCATCATCCCTGCCGGCCACAGGCAGGCAACACTCATCCCCTTCGAGCTGCAGCGCCACTTCCACCTGCCCACCTACGAGGAGAAAGACTCCGTGTATGCCTACAACTTCTACCGGCTGCTGCAGCGTGCCGAGGAGGTGTACCTGCTCTACAGCTCCGAGAACTCCGGTATGGGCAAGGGCGAGGAGAGTCGTTTCCTGAAGCAGGTGCGCTTCGAACTCACCAACCGCTTCCCCGGACACGTCGAGGTCGAGGACAGCGTCGTGGAGATGCCGCCCGACCTGCATGTCTCCACGCTTCCCGCTGTGTCCGCCAAGGACGATGCCGCCATGCGGCGGATAGCCGACCTCGCCGAGCGTGGTTTCTCGCCCTCGGCCCTCAACGTATACATCGGCTGCCCGCTGAGCTATCACTACCAGTATATTATGGGTCTGCGCGACGACAGCCTCGACGACAGCCTCGACGCCTCGCAGCTCGGCACATGTGTGCATAGCGTCCTGCAGCGCATCTACACGCCTTACATAGGCTCGCGTGTCGACCCGCGCGGGCTTCGCGACGCCCTCGCCAACCTCAAGCCCCTCATGGACGAAGCCTTCGACGAGTTCTACCGCCACGGACGTCCCACCGAAGGGCGCAACCGCTTCCTCTACTCTGTGGCCGAAAGCCAGCTGCAGCACATGCTCCGCAAGGAGATTGCCCTCATCGACGGCGGCTCGCGCATCGAGATTGTGGCCCTGGAACAGGACATCACCATGCCGCTGTCCGAAGGGGTCAACCTCAAGGGTGTGGTGGACCGCATCGACCGCCTCAACGGTCGTCTGCGCGTCATCGACTACAAGACCGGCTCGGTGAAAGACAGCGACATAGCCGTCAAGGTTGCCAAGCTTGAGGAAGGGAACGCTATGCCCGGCAAGTGGCTGCAGCTCATGTGCTACGCACTTATGTACAGTCATGTACACCCGCTCGGCGAGCCCCTCGTGACCGGCATCTATCCCTTGCGCTCGCTGCGCTCCGATGTGCGCATGGCCACCATCGACGGCAGGGCCGAGATTACCGCCCAGGACTTTGCCTGGTTCCGCGAACACCTCGACGCCACACTCGCCAAGCTCATGGACCCTGCTGTCCCGTTCGCTCCGCCTGCACGTCCGTTGGGGTGCGGATTCTGCCCCGCCAAAGGTTTTTGCCCCTCGGCGCAGATTCCGGTGTTCAACTGATAGGCACTCATACCCTTGGCTCGCTTGCGGCAAAGGCTGCATGAAAAAATGCAGTTTTTTTTTGCCAGTCCAAAATAAATGGCTATATTTGCACGTTATTAATCATACCTTAAAAAGGGTATGCAATGCGTCTATGACGCTGTAAATGTGTAAATAAAACAAAGAATGCAACATACAATGAGAAGAACTCTTTTTGTAATGGCCCTTGTGTCGGTGCTGCTCACCGGCTGCAACGGTCTGTCGAAAATGAAATCGAACTCCAATAAAGTGCGCTATCAGGCCAACCCCAATCCCGTCGAAACCATGGACGAGAAGGTGGTGGTGAAGTTCACCGGCCAGATTCCGCAGAAATATTTCGACAAAGGCTGTGTGATGTTCATCCAGCCGGTTTTCTCGTGGGAGGGTGGCAACATACCGTTGGAGCCCATGACCCTCAAGGGTGAGAAGGTCGAAGGCGACGGCACCATCATCAACTACGAGAAGGGTGGCCGCTTCACCTACAGCGATATGTTCGACTTCAAGCCCGGCATGGAGACCGGCCGTGTGACGCTGACCCCGGTGGGCTACAAGTCGCGCCGCACCAACGAGGATGCCCGTTTCGCCGAGGACATACTGCGCGACAACAGCGGCAAGGAGTTCTCGCCGGTGCTCATCTCCGACGGTGTCAACAACACCTCGTCGATGATCGACATCAAGGGTAACATCTCCATCTCGCCCATCAACTACAACAAGACCCAGGGCATTGTTGAGACCGCCGACATATACTTCCTCAACGGCACGTCGGAGCTTGACTGGAACTTCTCGATGAACCAGAAGTTCGATGCCTACAACAGCCTGCAGCAGTTGAAGCGCATCATGCTCGAGCAGGGTCTGCCCAAGCAGATAAGCATCACCGGCTGGGCATCGCCCGAAGGCGAGGAGACCGACAACGTGGGTGTGTCGAAGAACCGCGCCGACATCGCCACCGCGCAGCTCAACAAGATACTTGACGAGGTGCTGACCGTCATGGCCCGCCGCGCCAAGGTGAAGCCCCAGGATGTGGACTACTATAAGTACGAGCAGCTGAAGAAGCTGGTCATCACCACCCGCGCCGCCGGCGAGGACTGGGTACACTTCGTGGTGATGGTCGAGGCAAGCGACATACAGGACAAACACGCTATCATCAACATCGTGGAGACGCAGCAGAACCTCGTCAAGCGCGAGCAGATGATCCGCAACATGGCCGAGGTCTATGGCGAGCTCAACGACGAGATTTTCCCCAACCTGCGCCGTGCCCAGATAGCCCTCTACTACAGCGAGGCCCGCAAGACCGACGCCGAGCTGGCCAAGCTGGCTTCCACCAAGCCCGAGAAGCTTAGCTTCGACGAGCTGATGTATGCCGCCTACATCAACTACAACTACGACACCAAGCTCAAATACTACAAGTGGGCCACCGAGAACCACAGCTCAGAGTGGGGCGCCTGGAACAACGCCGGCGCTGTGGCCTTCTACCTGGACGACTATGACGAGGCCGAGCGTTACCTCAACGTGGCCCGCGATATGAACCCCCACAACCCCGATGTGCTAAACAACACCGGCCTGCTCTTCCTCGCCAAGAAGGACTACGCCCTTGCCAAGTACTACTTCGAGGAGGCCAAGCGCCAGGGTAGCAACGACGCCGACGCCAACATCCCCATCCTTAACCTCAAGCGCGGCAACTACAGCGAGGCCCAGAAGGCCATGAAGGGCAATCCCTGCACCTACAACCTCGCCTTCGCCCAGCTGATGAACGACGAGACCGGCACCGCCGTGCGCACGCTCGACTGCTGCCTCGACCAGAACGCCGATGTCAAATACCTGCGCGCTGTCTGCTACGCCCGTCTCGGCGACAAGACCAACTGCCTGAAGAACCTCAAGGCTTCGATTGACGACAACTACGAGTACAAACGCAAGGCCGCCGTGGACACCGAGTTCAAGGACTACTGGGACGACCCCGAGTTTAAGCTCATCATCAAGCTCTACAACAACTGATGATAAAAAAACAGATACCCAACCTGCTGACGCTCTGCAACCTCATTTGCGGAGCGTTGGCTGCCTATATGGCTGTCATGGGCTGGCTGCACCGTGCGGCCATGTTTATGATGCTCGGCATTGTGTTCGACTTCCTCGACGGCTTCACCGCACGTATGCTTGGCGTCAGCTCGCCTGTGGGCAAGGAGCTCGACTCGCTGGCCGACGTTGTAACCAGCGGCGTTGCCCCTGCCTTCATCTTGTTCCGTATGCTCATGTGCTTCCAAGGATGGAAATACTGGGCGCTGCTGGCATTCTTGATGCCCGCTTTCGCCGCCTACCGTCTGGCGAAGTTCAACCTTGACGAGCGTCAGCATGAGTCGTTCCTCGGCCTCCCCGTGCCCTCCAATGCCCTGATATGGGCTTCGCTGGGTCTCTGTGTGGCGCACCCCGACTGGGCGCATGTGGCTTTGCTGCCGGTGCCGTTCATCCAGTGGGTGCTGCTGTCGAACACGTCGCTGATTGTCATGGCGTGTCTCAGCATGCTGACCAACGTGCTTATGGTCTCCGAGGTGCCTATGTTGGGCCTCAAGTTCAAGAGCTTCGGATGGCATGGCAACGAGCAGAGATACATCCTCCTGATAGGGGCTGCGGTGCTGATAGTGCTCTTCGGCATCTTCGGCATCGCCATTGCCATACTGTGGTACATCCTGCTTTCATTGATTTGTGGCCGTAGGCAATGCTCGAAGAGCTGAAACACATACCTATAGCCGACTACGACTATCCGCTGCCCGACGAGCGCATAGCGCGCTATCCGTTGGCCGAGCGCGACCAGTCGAAGTTGCTTGCCGTCACGTCCGACGGCATCGCCGAACACCGTTTCTTTGAGTTGCCGCAGCTGCTGCCTGCCGACACGCTGCTGGTCTTCAACGACACCAAGGTGATTCACGCACGTCTGCTGTTCCGCAAGGAGACCGGGGCGACGATAGAGATATTCTGCCTGGAACCCTACCGGATGGCCGTGAGCGAATCTTTCGAGCAGCGCGAGCGGTGTTCGTGGGTCTGCTTCATAGGTAACAACAAGAAGTGGAAAGAAGGCGTGTTAAGTGGTAAGTGGAGAGCGGAGAGTGGAGAGTTTGTGCTCTCGGCCACGCGCCGTGAGGCTGTGGGCAACGCCTGGGTGGTGGACTTCAGCTGGACCGGTGGCGCCAGTTTTGCAGAGGTGATTGAGAAGGCCGGCGTGATACCGCTGCCGCCTTATCTCGGCCGTGATGCCGAGGAGAGCGACGCCACACGCTACCAGACCGTCTACGCCCACTACGAGGGCTCGGTGGCCGCCCCTACGGCAGGTTTGCATTTCACCGACCGAGTGATTGGCCGGCTGCACGACAAAGGCATAGACACCGAATACCTGACGCTGCATGTGGGTGCCGGTACATTCAAGCCGGTGAGCAGCGAGCATATCGGCGACCATGAGATGCACGTGGAGAAGATACACGTGACGGCAGATAACCTGCGCCATATCTGCGCTCATCGCGACACAGCACGTGTGGCTGTCGGCACCACCAGCGTGCGCACCCTGGAGAGCCTCTATTGGTTCGGAGTGCAACTTCGGCACAATGCAGAGTTAGAATACATGCATGTGTCGCAATGGGACCCTTATACACTCGACGACTGCGGCATGGACTATGCCGAAGCTTACGGTAACATACTGGAGTGGATGGAACGCAAAGGCGTGGAGGATATGATGGGTGAGACACAGCTGATGATAGCGCCCGGCTACCGTTACCGCACCATCACCGGCATGGTGACCAACTTCCACCAGCCAAAGAGCACGTTGCTGCTGCTTGTGTCGGCATTCATCGGCGACCGATGGAAGGAGGCCTACCGCTACGCCCTCGATCATGGGTTCCGCTTCCTTAGTTACGGCGACAGCTGTCTCTTCATGCCGTAGGCGATGTCTCCCTTTTCGGCCATACTTCAAGTGCTTTTCCCCACCACCTGCGCCTGTTGCGGCGAGGTTCTGGTGCGTGGCGAGAATCAGCTGTGCATCAACTGTCTGTGCGATATGTCAGCAACGGCTTTCAGCAGTATGGACGACAATCCTGTTGAGCGCCGCCTTGCCGGGCTGCGGGGGTTGCGGCATGCCACAGCGGTCTACATGTTCCGCAAGGAGAGCACGGTGAGGAAGGTGGTGCACGCCATGAAGTTCCATGGTAACACCGAGTTATGTCTGATGATGGGTAGGCAGATGGGGTTGGACCTGTTGGCCAGCGGCCGCTTCGACGATGTCGATCTTCTGGTGCCGGTGCCGCTGCATTGGTTGCGCAAACTGTGGCGCGGATACAACCAGAGCGAGTTGCTCTGCCGTGGGATAGGGGAGGTGCTGAAAGTGCCCGTATGTACCGATGCTGTGGTGCGCCACCGCTATACGCGTCAGCAGAGCCTGCAACAGGGTCAGCAGCGCAGCGACAATGTGGCCGATGCCTTCAGCCTGCGCAAGGCGTCGAAGATGGCAGGGAAACATGTGTTGCTGGTTGACGATGTCCTCACCACCGGAGCTACATTGGCAGCCTGCGCCGACGTCATCGCCGATGCCGACGGCGTCAGCATAAGTGTCGCCGCCTTCTCGATGGCGTTATAGCGCTATTTCTTGATGTAAGAGAGGAAGTCAAGGTCGATGCTCAGCGAGACGAAGGGCTTGACAAGCCAGGCTTTGGCGGTGACGTCTTCAATGCTCAGGTTCGGTCCAATCACCTCGCCGCTCTCATAGCCTGACTTCAGTACCTGGTATTCGGCAATGTTGACGCCGATGGTCAGATAGAAGAAGTCCACGAAGCGGAAACTGGTGCCTACGTAGAAGTTGCGGAACAGGTTGCTGCCGCCGAAGCCCACATATATGCCAATGTCGTAGTTGAACTGCTGGTCGAAGCGTTTGATGCCTTTGCCGTTGCTGCCTATGTTGTGGTCCTTGTTGAAGTATTCGGTGAGGTCCCACAGCATCACCGACGCACCGGTGACGTAGTCGAAGTCAACCTTGCCGGCGTTGCGGTTGCTGATGTATTTGTCGTAGGTGCCTGATGTCGCACCGCTCTTAAGGCGTATCTCCCAGTCGGGTGCGCGGTAGAAACGTAGTGCCACACCCTGTATCGGGCGTATCTTCTTTTTCTTGTTGGTGGTTTGTGCTATGCGCTCTTCTGCGGCTCTGGCTCGCTCTTCGAGGTATTTGTTGGCCTCTTCCTTGCGCACGGCCTCTATCTCGGCTATGCGCACTATGGCTCGCAGCGAGTCGACCATGTGGATGTAGTAGTTGCGCTCGGCTTCAAGCTTCTCTTTGTCGACGCCGTTGTTGCTAAGTATCTCGCGGTAGAAGGCCTCCTTCTCGCGCAGCGCGCTGAGGGCTGCGGTGTCGGCCACGCGCTTGATGACGGTGTCGGTGCGCACGATGTAGACCGAGTCTACACGCAGCAGGGTGACGGTGTCGGTATGGAAGAGGTATACTGTGTCATGTGCCGGACGCCAGCGTCCGATACCTACCTCGTCGATGCTGTCGGCCACAGGCGCCACACGCAGGGTGTCCTGGGCGTTGATGCCGACGGCGGCGGCGAGAAGTGCGACTATGAGCAGCAGACGTTTCATCTCAATGTCTCAATGAGGGCGTCGATGGTCAGGGTCTGCTGCGTTCCGTCGGTCATGTTCTTCAGGGTGACGGTGCCGTCCTTCATCTCGCTCTCACCCACGAAGGCCACGAAGGGCACAGCCTTGCGGTTGGCGTAATCCATCTGTTTCTTCATCTTGGCGGCGTCAGGATATATCAGCGTGCTGATGCCTGCTGCACGCAGTCGGGCAGCTATGGCTATGCATGCGGCCTGCTCTGTGGGTCCGAAGTTGATGAAGAGCACGCGGGCGGCCTGTTCAAGTCCCTGCGGCCAGCTGCCGAGTTCCGTCAGCACGTCGTAGATGCGGTCGGCACCGAAGGAGATGCCCACGCCGCTGACGCCGGGCATGCCGAAGATGCCCGTGAGGTTGTCGTAGCGGCCACCGCCACAGATGCTGCCAATCTGAACGTCCTTGGCCTTGACCTCGAAGATGGCGCCGGTGTAGTAGTTCAGGCCGCGGGCCAATGTGAGGTCAAGCTCCACCTCGGCTTTCATGTTGCAGGCCTGCACCATCGTGAAGAGTTCTTCCAGTTCGAGGGCACCGGCCATGCCTACCTCGATGTTGGCAAACAGGGCTTTGAGCTGCTGTATCTTCTCGGTGGCGTTGCCGTTGAGCGAGAAGACGGGGTCGAGGGCCGCAATCTGCTCCGCCGTGAGGCCGCGCTCGGCCAGTTCGGCGCGCACATTGTCAAGGCCTATCTTGTCCAGTTTGTCTATGGCTACTGTGATGTCCACCAGCTTGTCCGGCGCACCAATCATCTCGGCGATGCCGGCCAGCACCTTGCGGTTGTTGATTTTCACGCATACGTTGATGCCCAGCTTGCCGAACACCATGTCTATCATCTGCACCAGCTCCAGCTCGTTGAGCAGCGAGGTGGAACCTATCATGTCGGCGTCGCACTGGTAGAACTCGCGGTAGCGGCCTTTCTGCGGACGGTCGGCACGCCACACGGGCTGCAGCTGGTAGCGGCGGAACGGTAGCTGCACCTGGTCGCGATGCTGCACCACGAAGCGTGCGAAAGGCACCGTGAGGTCGTAGCGCAAGCCGCGTTCGCAAATCTGGGGAGCCACCTTGTGGTAGTCTTGGTTGAAGTCGACACCTTCCATGAAATCGCCCGAATTGAGTACCTTGAAGAGCAGTTTGTCGCCCTCTTCGCCGTATTTGCCCATCAGGGTCGACAGGTTTTCAAGCGAGGGTGTCTCTATCGGCTCAAAGGCAAAGGTGCGGAACACGGAGCGGATAGTATCGAAAATATAGTTGCGGCGCGCCATCTCCATGGGCAGGAAGTCGCGCGTACCCTTTGGTATTGAACACTTAACGGTGGCCATATTGTTTCGTATTTAGGTCACAAAAATACTTCTTTTTTTGAATATGGGCAAATCTTTCTTACAATATTTCTTTCGGGCTTGCGTTCTACTATGAAAAACCGTCGTATAATGTCAAAGAAAGAAATACCCGTGCTGCTGCTCACAGGCTATCTCGGCAGCGGCAAGACGACCCTCCTCAACCGCATCCTCTCCAACCGTCGCGGCATACGCTTCGCTGTCATCGTCAACGACATCGGCGAGGTGAACATCGACGCCACCCTCATCCAGCAAGGCGGTGTGGTCAACCAGAGCGACGACAGCCTCGTGGCCCTCCAGAACGGCTGCATCTGCTGCACGCTGAAGAGCGACCTTGTCAACCAGCTGCGCGACATCGCCAACGCCGAGCGCTTCGACTATATCGTCATCGAGGCCAGCGGCATCTGCGAGCCCGAGCCTATAGCGCAGACGCTTATCTCGATACCCACTATGGCCGAAGGCTTCAACGTGATGCCGCGACTCGACTGTATCGTCACCGTTGTCGACACTCTGCGCATGCGCGACGAGTTCGATGCCGGACAGCTCCTCATCCGTCCGGGTATCGACGACGAAGACATCGAGAACCTGGTGGTGCAGCAGATCGAGTTCTGCAACATCGTGCTGCTCAACAAGGCCGCCGAGGTGTCGCCCGAGGAACTGGGCCGCACACGCCAGATCGTACGCACCCTGCAGCCTAAGGCGGAGATCATAGAATGTAACTATGGCGATGTGGATTTCGACAGGATTCTCAATACAAACCTCTTCGACTTCGACGATGTGGCCACTTCGGCTACATGGATTCAGGAGGTGGAGAGTGGCGCCGACACCCACCATCACGACCACGACGAGCATCATCACGAGCACCATCACGACCACGACGAAGAGGGCGAGGCAGAAGAATATGGCATCGGCACATTCGTGTACTTCCGCCGCCGCGCCTTCGACTTGCGGGCTTTCGACAACTGGGTGGCTCGCCGTTGGCCCAAGGGCATCATACGCACCAAGGGCATCTGCTATTTCGACGACGAGCAGGACAAGTGCTACCTTTTCGAGCAGGCAGGCAAGCAGGTGAGCCTGCGCGATGCCGGACGCTGGTTCGCCACCATGCCGCCCGACGAGCTGCGCGAGGCGCTGGAACGCGACGCTCAGCTGCAGCGCGACTGGGACGACTTCTACGGCGACCGCATGCAGAAGCTCGTCTTCATCGGTCAGCATCTCGACAAGGAGCTCATCGAGCGCACCCTCGACGAGTGCTTGGTGTAAAATCCGTACCGTAACATACCAAGGGCGGACTCATGCCAATCATGAGTCCGCCCTTGTCGCATCACGCCGATTGTGGGCGCGCGCCTCCCGTCAGAGTCAGTTGTTTACCATATCTTAGAGAATATCCTCGGGTTGGCATTCAGCGACACCCACAACCAGCGCAGGTTGTGGTCGTCCGAGGCTCGCTTCAACAGCTCCATGGTTCGCGTGCCGGTCATGTATGACATGCCTACCGACAACGAGAGGTCTTCCATGATGGCGTACGACACCGAGGCTTCCAGCTCGTGGCCGAGTGTCTTCTCCATGTCTTTCAGCTCCAAGGATGTGGCCAGATAGTGATATGACAGGTCTACACGCAACCCCTTGATGGGCGTGGTATATGCCCCGATGTAGGCGTTCTGAAGGCCCGGCGTGAAGCCGTTGACATAGGTGCTGAGGTAGAAGAAGTCCATCGCTCCATAGAACTTGTGGTGTGAGCCGAAAATGGAACTGAAGCCTTTGATGACTTTGTGCTGCGGTAGGCCGATCATGCCAGCCGAAGGCACCGCCATATAGTCGTCGCCGCTCAGAAAGTCATAGCCCGCCTCGAAACCATAGTATTTCGATGGCTTGAGTTTCGCTTTGGCGCTGGCCATCCAGGCGTCTATCTTTATTCCTTTCTCCGATTTGCCCGACTGTTTGTAGTATGCTCCCTCGAAGCTCACTATGTCGTGGTGGAAGTTGAGGTATCCGCCCGCCACCTGCTGCCATTCCACATGCTCGTTCACTCCTGCGATGCCGGCCTGCATGCCTATGTTCATGTACAGCAGCGATAGGCCGAGCGGAAACCACGGGGCCTCGAAGTGGTACCACGCATTCTGCATGGTCTTGCAAGGGAATGCGCCTGCATAGTAGGTGCCGCCAAAGTCCATGTTCTCGTCGTTCTGGTTATAGGTCAGCATGACATGCAGGCTGTTCATCTTACCGTTGAAGCCGAGGGTTATGGCATCGTGGGTGTTGCCCGTCATCGCCCAGTCGTCGGCACCGAGAATACGCTCGTCGTCGTATGACAGCACCTGGCGTCCGAGCTTGGCAAAGAAGACCATAGAGTCCAGTATCGGCGAGCTGCTGAGCATCGCCCATCCCTCGTTGATTGTTATGCTCCCGCTGCCCGACTGGCCCCAGAGCGACGCATGCTGCACCGAGAGCTTGGTGGTCAGGTGCGGCCTTTCGTAGCCGAAGTTTATCCTCGAGCGTCCTATGATGAATGCCGCACGGTCATCCACCGACTGTTCGCCGGCAGCAAGCCCTCCGTTGCGGTACTCGCCACGCGACATGAACTGGAAGTCTGTCGTGAAATGATTCTCCTTCTCAGGCTCCTGTCCCATCGCTGCAAATGACAAAGACAGGAACATTACCGGCAGTAAAAACCTTATTCTCATTGTCTATTAGTGTTTTGTGTTGTGGCGTTTATGCTATTTGTGTTGCAAATATACACATTTTTATACAATAGAATGCAACAATCTCCGTTATGCAACAAACTTTCACCTTTTTGATGACCGCCTGCCCTGACCGCCTATGAGAACCGTCGAGAAAGCCATCCTTAACCGCACCGCCTTGCTGGTGGGCGACGCCGCTATGGAACGCATAGCAGCCGCACGGGTCATCATCTTCGGCGTCGGCGGCGTGGGCTCCTGGTGTGCCGAAAGCCTGGTGCGTAGCGGCATACGCCAGCTCACTATCGTCGACTCCGACCGCGTGTGCATCACCAACGTCAACCGACAGGCGATGGCCACCACGCGCACCGTGGGACGGGTCAAGGTGGAGGCCCTCAAAGAACGTCTGCTCGAGATAAACCCCGCAGCCGACATCGTCGCCGTGCAGGAGATCTTCAGCTCCGACACCGCCGACAGCTTCCATCTCGCCGAATACGACTACATCATCGACGCCATCGACAGCCTTAAAGACAAGCTCGAGCTCATCCTGCGCTGCACACAGAAAGGACAACAGCCGCAGCCCACTTTCTACTCCTCTATGGGCGCCGCCCTTAAGATGGACCCCACGCAGGTCCATGTCAGCGAGTTCTGGCAGGTCGACGGATGCCCCTTGGCAGCCGTCTTGCGCCGCCGCATGCGCAAGCAGAAACGCTTCCCGGGTCGCAAGTTCCAGTGTGTGTGGGGCCCCGAGGTGCTGCCCAACCTGGGGCAGGCACGCTCCTGCGGCACCGACGCATGCATGTGCCCCAAGGCCACCTCAGGCGACGGCCGCCCCGACCTCCTCAACCACGAATGGTGCTCCTCAAAAGCACAGATCAACGGCACCACAGCACACATCACAGCACTTTTCGGCTTCACCCTCGCCGGCCTCGTCATCCAAGACCTCTACCGCAAGGCTTAACCTGCTCTCCCTTTTGCCAACCTCTCGCCGATAGTTCGCTGAGACTCTGAGACTGAGACTGCCGGACGCCCTTCGTCGGCATCATACAATCCATAACAGCTTGTGCCTCATAGGGAAAAAGGCTCGAAAAAATATCCCACCCATAACAACCTCATCACAATCACAGTATCATAATTAAAAAAATGGATATCAATCACCCCTTTATATACTATATAATTAATTAATAATTAATAATATATATAAAGAATAGAGGAATTGATACCACTCAAAAAACGAACTGTGATACTGTGATTGTGATTCTCAAAATTGGATTAAATCACCTAAAAGGCAAAGAAACAACGAAATACGGCATCACCAAACCCTCCGCACCCCAGCTGCCAACCTTCAGAAACGTGACAAAAAGCATCCAAATCCTCCTCTAAAAGGCCGTAAAACACCCTCCGCATCCCTCCTTCCAGCACCTTTCTCCCTCCCCAGCGCTCACATTCGTGCTCCCGAATCACGCCATCAATACCTCATTCCAAAGCCTCTTTTGTGCCAAACCGACTACTCTCACCGCCAAAAATGATGTGTCCCCATCCGTAACCCCTAACTCATAACTCTCACCCCCTTCCTCCTGACTTCGCCCGTCGGCTTTATGTCATTGAATATCTATCACATCCAACGTCCAAAGCGCCACTCATCCCCAACCAGCGTAACAGCGTAACAGTTCCCATTCCCCTATTTCCTCTACCCAAAATCAGGCCTTATATCTATATATCTATATGTATATATAGATATATAGATATAAGAATTCATTTTTGACTTTTGGAATACCGTATTTCGAACTGTTACGCTGTTACGCTGTTACGCCTCAACCACATATTACAGCGTCATCATTCCGTAACCCCCTGTCATATAGCCATTACCAAACACGCCTACCCATCTTTACTCCATTTCTACTGACTAAACACCCTCTTAACGGCTACTAAACGGCTACAAGACGGCTAGTAGACCTACTGAAGACGGCCACAAGACGGCCACTAACCACTAGCCACTAACCACTAGCCACTAGTCACTATCCACTGGCCACTATCATATGAAGATATATCTCAGCACAAAGAGCGCCGCCAGCACCCACATGGTGGGGGTGATGCTCTTGATGTTGCCGCACAGGGCGTTGAGGAGCACATAGCTTATCAGACCGATGAGGATGCCGTCGCTGATGCTGAAGCTGAAGGGCATCACCACCATCGTGATGAAGGCCGGCAGCGCCTCGACGGGGTCTTTCCAGTCGATCTTCAACACGGGTGTCATCATCATCATGCCCACCACGATGAGCGCAGGGGCGGTGGCGGCCGACGGGATGGCGAGGAAGAGCGGCGCGAAGAGGAGCGCGATGGCGAAGAAGATGGCTGTGGAGAAGGCGGTGAGACCCGTACGGCCTCCGTCGGCCACGCCGGCGGCGCTCTCCACATAGGTGGTCGTGGTGCTGGTGCCGAGGGCGGCACCGCAGATGGTACCTATCGAGTCGGCCATGAAGCATTCGTTGATGCCGTCGACATTGCCCTCTTTGTCGACGTAACCGGCTTTCTCGCTCACACCGATGACGGTGCCCATAGTGTCGAAGATGTCAAGGAAAAGGAAGGTGAAGAGCACCACTATCATGTCGAGAATACCTTTGGCATCGGTGAGCTCGCTCCAGGTGAACTGGAAGGCAATATCCTTGATGCTCGGCGGCACCGAGATGATGCCGTTCAGCGAGGTGAGGGCCACACGGCTCACGGCGCCGTCCGCCCCCACCACATTGTACATGGGGATGAGCCCCAGTGCCGTGGTGGCGAGGATACCCCAGAGGATGCCACCGCGGACGCCTTTCATCACCAAGGCACCCGTGACGATAACTCCTAGAATACCCAGCAGGGCAGTGCCGCTGAAGGACCCGTCGGGCAGCTTGAAGGCGAGGGTCACCAAAGTGGGTCCTTGCCCTACGATGCCGGCGTTCTGGAAGCCGAGGAAGGCGATGATAAGGCCGATGCCGGCACCCACGGCATATTTCAGCGACAGCGGGAGGGCGTCGACAATCCACTTGCGCACATTGGTGAGCGTGAGGATGACGAACACAATACCTTCGATGAACACCGCCGTCAGCGCGAACTGCCAGCTATGCCCCATAGCTATGCAGACGGTATAGACGAAGAAGGTGTTGAGCCCCATGCCTGGAGCGAGGGCGAAGGGCTTCTTGGCGATGAAAGCCATCGCCAGCGTGCCTATGATGGCGGCGAGGGCCGTGGCGGTGAAGACGGCGCCGTTGGCTTTCGACATCTCGCCGCCCAGCGCGTCGAAGACATTGGGATTCACGGCCAAGATATAGGCCATCGTGAGGAAGGTGGTCAGGCCGGCGAGAATCTCCGTCCTGACGCTGTGCTTTTCGGGGTCAAACCCCAGCCATTTCAAGAATTTCATAGTTGCTTATTTCGTCGCTTACAACAACGTCACAATACCCCGTTTATTGCACAACCATACAAAGAAACTGCCCATTAGCAAATCCCCTAACTAACGAATTCACGAATTAACACATTCACGAATACACTAACGCTTTCTGCCTGCTTTGCAGGCTTTGTGGTATGCCTGCGAGCTCCGCTGAATAAATCATATGTGGCGAGTCAGCACCGCTGAAATTAATCAAATCAAGCGAAAAACACATTCTCACATTCACGAATTCATTCACACATTTTTAAAGCGCATTCCCACATTCTGGCCCTCATCCCGTTTTTTACCGTCGGCTTTCCATCCATCGTTTCAACAAGAAAGAGCAATAGTACGGAAACGTGTAGAACTTGCCGTTGAAGCCAATGTTTTGGCGACTCAGTTTGATTCCCCATTTCACATCAGGATAGCTGTCTCTGTCGATTAGTTTGTTCAATGACGGAGTGGCACCCGTAGTGGCTTTCACTTCCACAGGGATAAGCGTCGTGCTGTCGCGGACAAAGAAATCCATCTCCAGCTGGGCATTCTCCGTCTTGTAGTAATAAAGCTGGTAGCCTTGCTTGGCCAACGCTTCCGATACGATGTTCTCATACACGGCACCTTTGTACACACCGAGATTGCGGTTCTGCCGAAGGTCCATGCTCGATTCCTCGTCCAATGCAGCCATCAGCAACCCGTTGTCGTGGTAATAGAGTTTATATTTGCTTTCGTCATAGTTGCCCTTCAACGGCAACTCTGGAAAATTCAGGCAGTGGCACACATTGACAATGCCGGCATCCCTCAACCATTCCACACATCCGGCATACTCGCGGTTGCGGGCGTTTTTGGCCACCTTGGTTATCTGGAATTTCTTGTTTTCTTTGGCAAGAAACACAGGAATGCTTCTATAAACATTTCTGATTTTGGCCTTGTCGAGACCTTGGGCGTATTTGATAATATCTTCCTCGTAGTCGGCCAACAACTGACGTTGCAGCGGCAGCACGTTCGAGAAATTTCCCTCATTGATGAAGGTGGCAACCACATCCGGCATCCCGCCCGTGACAACGTAGTCAAGAAACAGAGAATCCAGTCGTCGCATCTCAAGGTCGTTGAAAGGCCGAAGGTCAATCAGGTGCGACAGCAGCATCTCAACAAAGTCATCGTCATATCCTTTCGCCCACAGAAACTCCTCGAAGTCCATCGAATACATCATAACATCAGTCTTGTACCCTACGCTGTTCGAGGTGATGTCCTTGTAGTTCAGTCCCATCATCGAACCGGAGCAGATAACATCATATCGCCCATCCTCCTTGAAGAATTTTAGCGATGTAGCACAGTCGGGATATTCCTGTAGTTCATCAAAAAAAATCAACGTATCCCCTTCAATAAACTTGGCATTGGGATTGAGAAACGATATTTGCTTGACGACAGCATCCACATTGTACCCTTCTGAGAAAATCTGTTTGTAGAAAGGCTGTGTAATGAAGTTAATCTCTATAAACGAGTTGTACGACTGTCCAAATTCACGGACAGAATATGTCTTCCCTACCTGTCTTGCACCACCAATAATCAGAGGCTTTCTCTCCTTGCTGCTCTTCCAATTTAGCAATTGCTTGTATATCTTCCTTTTCATATTTTATTTACACATTTTTATATTGTTTTCAGGTGCAAATATACACATTTTTCTAATACCGAATACTGTAAAATTACACATTTTTACACAAATAATAAACAAACTCCTAATAATCAGGCCATTCCTATAGCTTATTATCAACCTGAAGATATACAAAATGTAAGTAAAAAAGTCATAATCAATCCTAAAAAACACACATTCACGAATTCTGCCTGGCTCCATATGAGCGAAACTGCCTGTGGCCGTTTTGCCGGCTTGCGTGCTATGCCTGCGACCACTGAAAGTGTGATGAGCACCGCTTTAATACGAATTAATACAGCGAATAGCAACGCTGGATAAATCTAATGTAGCGAGTCAGCACCGCTGAAATAAATCAAATCAAGCGAAAAACACATTCACACGTTCACGCATTCTTAAAGCGCATTCACACATTCAAACTTATTGTTTCTTCGGTGATCTCTCGGCGATGTTGGCTCGCAGCCCCTTCTTAGTGGGTTATACGCTCCTTCTTAGTGGGTTCTATGAAATCAACTCACATTATTCTTTTGTTCTTGCCTTAATTTGTTCTGCAATTTGTTTTATCTCTCTGGAAATTTCCTCCATTTCTTCAGCTGAAACATCTATAATGCTGGGGAAATCCATATAAACAGGTACCTCAGACTTCGAAGCTATTTCGTCTTTGACATTTTTGTCAATGGCATCCAGAGCGGACTGTGGCAGATTCTCCAGTTGAAAAATGGCATTATCAACCATTCCCATTATTCTGCCTTGTATCGAGGCATATTCAGGATATACATATTCCGATTTCAGATGTATCCCCAACTCCAGCATATCTGCATATCTATTTGCAAATCGTTTTGCCACATGGTACAGTTGACGGAAATCAGAGTCATCCTTTTTATAGGAATCGAAGAATTCTTCTTCCAACTTTATTTCAGATCTGAAATAGAAAGCAATCTCATCAAAAATATCCTTAATCCATCTAGCAAATTCACGTAGGCTTTTCTGTGTATAACCTGCATTGAGCAGGTGTGAATATTTGTAGTCAAGTTTCAAGTCCACATGGTGCTCCATCTCATCTTTCATCACTTGGAAGAAGAATCGTTCCACATAGTTTTTCTCTTTATAGACCAACAAGCGATATGCCTCTGGTGAGATATGAGGGAATAACCATTTTTTATCAATGGCATCAACCTTGTTTCGCACCGATAAAGAGTGTTTCATCAGAATGGACAACTGTGTTTTAATTGTATTTAGAAGATCTTCGACAACGTTGTATTCGAAATTCCAAAGACTTCTCTCTTGTCTAACCTCTTCAATAAACTTGCATACTTTTAGAAATTCAGAGCCTTCATTAAGCTGACCTTCTAACAACACTTTCTGTCGTAGAGTCTCGCTATGAGTGAATGTGTAAATTGGTATGCCCTTATCCTGTGCTGTTTGGAGTTCCATATGTGTAACAGAGCGACCCGTTCGCGGAACAATGTATCCGTATTTGTCTTTTATTATGAGGATAAATATGTCAACCTCATCCCGTACAATGTCAATGCAATTATCAATCGCCTCCTTAGATGGGTCGATAGGAAAGGTGAATGATTCCGACATAATGGCATTGTGCCCCAAACTCTCAATACAATCTTTCAATGCGAAACGTTCCTTATGGAGGTTTTTGCAAGTAGAACTGATAAAGATATTAAGCTTAGTCATTTTTCATATTTTTATTGCAAAAATGCAATGCTTTACAATTCAGATTTTTCTAATGACCGTCACTAAAGAATTAGATCATTATTATATCAAGAGTTTCTATGAATATAATTGAATCTTTGAAAAATGTAAGAACATCGTTGAAAGATGTTGAAATATTAATGCCGTGTGCAATGCTATTTCTATTATTATTTAATGAATCAAGAGATTTGTGGATTCGCTCATAATCAGATCTTGCTTTCAATAGATTCTTATATCTTTCTTGTCGTTCAGGGTCAAAATCTTTCAATGTAGAAAGAATATTTTGATATGTTGGGTTACAGGAACTTCCGCGAAGTTTATTGTCTAAATAATTGTGAAATTCCGGAGAGATATTCTCATAATAATCAGCTATTATGGTTTTAAATGAAAATTCCAATGAGCCACACGATGTAATAATACAATAATTAGTTAGATATTTTACTATAGGAGATATAGGGTCTTTTTCTATTATGCCTGATATTTTATCGAAATCGCTCAAACAAGTTACAATAGCATCATTTGCAAGTGTATTATTCATTTCTCCTAATATTATATAGATATTCCAATGCTTTGAATATTCTTAATCTAATATTGTGAGTTTGCATTGTTCCTTGTGTAATGCTTTCCCTGTAGGAAGAATCCTTCAGTAATAACAGCCTCTTCTCTTCAGATGGGATACAGGTACAGCCTTCGGATAATGCAATATCGGTGGCAATCATAATAGAATCATATACTCCTGGATAAAACTTTCTCCTTATTGCAGAATAATCATTTTGCAAATTGTAAAAGGAGTTTTCTCCAATATGTTCATAAATGTAATCAATACACCGACAAAAACGATTCTTCATTTGTTCAAAGTGGATTGGTTCTCCATTAACATTTATCATCATAAAATCATTGAGAACCTTCTTTAACGTAATACTTTTTGCCTGATTATAAATCACTGATGGCTGAGACAAGGCGAAGAAACGCAAAATGTATTCAAGATCCATCATCCGGGAGTCCTCTGTTTGTTCTCCAAACAATTGTCTCCAATTACTATATCTATTAAGCTCAAACAACAGATCGTTCATTTTACCTTGATAAACGCAGTTCCGAATTTCTTGAGCATTCAATGTTTTCCCACTAGTGTTAATTCTCTCAAATATCTGGTATAATCCACTATCATCTTGCGGGTGCTTTTGTTCAAAAATTATTGCATGTATTGTGTACCTTCGAAATCTTCTCTGATCTTCAGGAAGCAATTCTTTATATGTTTTATTTCTCCATCTTTCATTAATCAAATCTGAATTATACAAACTAAAAATTTTACCATCTTTTGACCATATACCATTATAAAAGTCAACAATAGTCATAATTCGTTGATACCCATCAATAATTAACTTTTGGTAGTTTGATGTATTTGCCATAAAAATACTGGGTACTGGCAAACCGAGTAATATTGATTCAATGAAACGGCTTGCTTCTTTTTTGTCCCAAACGTATTTACGCTGTAACTCTGGTTTGAGAATATCGTTGTTTTGATATGCCATAATTATATCCATTAACGACATATCTGCACCCCATGAAGTTATATTAAACAACTCATTCCCAGATGGCAAATAATCCTCTGGTTCGGTAATGTACACTATATCAGTATCTTCCATTATATAATATGTTTTGTTTTATTTGCAAATATAATATTTTTCTATAAAAAATCTTGCTTTGTTTTTTTCTTTTTTTCAAAAATATTCCGTTATTGTTCTATTACAGCGATTTCTTCGGGGGTGAGGTTGTAGAGTTGGTAGACTAATTTGTCGGTTTCAATTGCCATGATATCGAAATAATGAAGACCTCGTTTCCCCCTAGACAACAATGTCGACAAAGTCTATAATCGGTTGTTATTCTTTTTTAAGGATGATTGTGAATACACAATCACCTATTTGATAGATAAAGCCATAGTATTAATGACTTGATGCCCACAAGTGCTGGTATAATGATAGGCCATCTGTCGAATTAGCTGATAATCATCAGTTATTTTATCATGATACCGTATATGTCAATTTCTATTATTTCACCATTTTGTTTCACGAAACACTTATTATCTTCAAAACACTCTGATAAAACTCCATCATAAATACATTTGATTACTTCAACTCCTTTTTCATTAACAAACCCCCATTTACTATCATGGGAAACGGCAAGTCGATGGCATGAGAAACAATCATCCATTTTTTCATATTTTAATGGAATTATTTCAGCCCCATTACTATCAAGTATGCCCCAATGTTTATCATCTTTTACCAAAAATAAGTCTTCTGTATGGTCATGTATGATTTCATCGTAAATAGTTGGAATAATTTGCCGGTTATTAATGTCAATTACACCATACTTGTCATCCAGCTTAACAATAAGTTTTTTACCCACTAAATTTATTTTGGTATATTTTGGAGGAATTACCTCATTCCCTGTTATACTTAACATCCCCCATAGTTTCTTTTCTTTTGCCAAAAGAAGACCTTCTTTTTGTTGGGGAATAATTTCATCATATATTATTGGAAAAATCCGATTATTGTTAATATCGATTACGCCAATTTTTTTTCTCGAATTTACAATAAAAATACCCTTAAAAAAATCAATCATATCATATTTGAATGGAATCAGTTCTATCCCCCTGGAATTAACAACACCGTATTTCCCATTTAATTGCATAATCATAGCATCGCCATAAATTGGTGGGATTTTCTCTTGACCAACAAATGCCGACCATTTTTCGGTTTTATCATCTGTTTCAACAATTCCTTCCATCTTCTTAATAACACCGTATTTGATTGGAAGAACTGTATTTCCTGCTAAGTCTATTATTCCAAATTTATTATCTTTTATAACCTCAACTTTTTTTCTCCCTTTATAATTTATATAATCATAGATTATTGGGATAACAACTCCTCCCTCATCATTAATGACACCACATTTCCCGTTTTGGGTTACTTTGCAAAATGTACCACCAAAACGACGAATCTCATCATATTCTATGGATGCTTTGTCTTTGCCAAAGAAAAAAAGAAAAAAGCGTTTGTCTTTCTCGATTATCGCTGATTTCCTTGAAAGAATTTGAATGTCACTGCATGATATTGAATATAATAATTCTCCATTATTATCACATATACCTTTTTGCCCTTTTAAATTTAGAACATAATATTCATATTCGACAAATATTTCCGAATAAATTATAGGAACAATATTTCTACCAAGTCTACTAATAATACCATACTTGCTCTCTAACTTAACAATATAATTATCCCCCCATGGTCCAGATATCCAGTCATATCGATTATTGTTTTTATAATCATTATTAGCAAGAATGTATTTCCATTTACCTTTTGTTTTCACAGAATAAAAATCACTTTTTAAATCAATTTCAAAATGGTTAATGTCATGATAAGATTTATCAATCCCCTCATATTCGATAGGAATAATAATATCCCCCATTATGCTAATCAGCCCATAGAGGCCATCCCGTTTTACAACAATAGCCTCACCATATAATTCGCCTATTTCATCAAAATCCAGTGGAGTTATAATATCACCCATAATATCCACAACACCATATTTATTATTCCGTGTAACCTTGAATAGTTTAGACGAATTAACAAAAGGTTTTAAATAGGAATAGCAACAATGGATTAAACTTTCCCCCTTTTTGTTAATAATACCCATTTTGCCTTTCTTAGATACAATTGCGCAATTGTCTTTAAATACAATCTCTTCATCATATATACAT
>JAEEGH010007546.1_pt1 | contig 26106 bp, 27 predicted proteins | sample 9134181 | NCBI WGS metagenome assembly JAEEGH01 (sample SAMN16246544, study PRJNA631951) | gut metagenome | biome: gut microbiome; feature: rumen; material: DP-attached | host: Bos | place: Iran: Karaj | collected 2018-10
GTCAGCGGCAAGGGAAGCATTGCCAAAGATACGGATGGTAAAGAATACATCGACATGGGCTCCGGCATCGGGGTGACCAGCTTCGGCATCGCCGACGACATCTGGAAACAGGCGGTCATCGACCAGCTGGGCAAGGTGCAGCACATGTCCAACCTGTATTACACGGAGCCCTGCGTAAAACTGGCGGAGCTGCTCTGCGAGAAGACAGGCATGAAGAAAGTGTTCTTCAGTAATTCCGGCGGGGAAGCTAACGAATGTGCCATTAAAGTAGCACGGAAATACGCGGCGGAGAAAAAAGGGCCGGAGTATTACACTATTATTACCCTGTGGAACAGCTTCCACGGGCGTACCCTTACCACCCTGGCCGCAACCGGGCAGGATCATTACCACGAACTGTTCCAGCCTCTGACTCCCGGTTTTGTTCATGCCACGGCCAACGATCTGGTCAGCGTGCAAAAGCTGGTGGAAGCCCATAAAGTGGCGGGCATCCTGATCGAGTGCATCCAGGGCGAAGGCGGCGTGAATCCGCTGACCGCTGAATTCATTCAGGGCGTGGACGCCATCTGCCACGAAAAGGATATCGTGTTTATGGTGGACGAAGTGCAGACCGGCAACGGCCGCACGGGCAAACTGTATTCGTATATGAACTTCGGCGTGAACCCGGACGTGGTGACAACGGCCAAAGGCATCGGCGGCGGCCTGCCGCTGGGCGCCTGCCTGATGGGCGAAAAAGTGGAACACGTGCTGGGACACGGGGATCACGGTTCCACCTTTGGAGGCAACCCGGTGGCCTGCGCGGGGGCGGTGAGCATTATCAACCGGCTTGACGATGCGTTTTTGGCGGAAGTACAGCGGAAAGGGAAAATCCTTTTCAGCGCGCTGGAAGGGGCGCCCGGTATCGAAACGGTTACCGGTTTGGGCATGATGTGCGGTGTAAAACCCGTGAAGCCGGCCGCGGAAGTGGTGAAAAAATGCATTGAAAAAGGCGTACTCTGCCTGACGGCCAAAGATAAGGTGCGCCTGTTACCGGCGCTGAATATGCCGGAAGAAGTTCTGGTGAAGGCAGTGAATATTATTAAAGAGGCCTGCGCGGAATAAGGTGCAAAAAATAGAACGGCTTGCAGAGGAACTGCAGGCCGTTTTTTGATGATATGTGGGCCGTATAAAATTATGATATAATTATTTTGCAACATAAAACAATATAAAGGCGGTATTCACAATGAGCATTTCAATTTTCCTGGATGACCGGCGGCAAACTCCAAAGGGCTTTGAACGGACATATACTGTTGCTGAAACTATTGAATTAATACAGGACTGCCAGAACAAAAACATTGATATCGATGTGTTGTCTCTTGACAATGATCTTGGCGACGGCGAAACAGAAGGCTGCGTAATATTGGATTGGATAGAAGAACAGTTTTTTGAGGATGCGAATTTTCAGCTGCCAAATAAAATTGTTGTCCACTCTGATAACGCTGCGGCGCGGGAGCACATGGAAATGATAATTGCAAGGCTGTATGGGGAGTAACGCATTTTTTTAATAGAAAAAAGGATTTTGTAAAAATGTATAGAATAGTAATTATCACACCCAGAATTTGAAATAAAATTTAAAGCTTAAATAAAAAAACATATAAAAAACACAAATTTATTTTAAAGTGTTGACAGATAAATAAATATTGTGTAGAATTAACACAGTGATAATTTAGAAGTTAAAATTAGTGCCTAAAAGAGAGGGACTTATCAAAACAAAAACTTCGGATTAACGACAAAGAGAAAACAGGAATTAGGCTTCTGCGTTCACAGCCAATGAGGATGATAGCGGGTTAATTATAATCCGTTATCAAAATCAGAGGAAGGCGATGCAGGACAAACTTCCTGAAAACTCTGTGGCGTTGATCCGAAGTTTTTTGCGCCTTAAAATGGCGCAACGGGTGATACTTACCCCACCCTGACGGCAATCTGAGCAGTTATCGTTAAAAATACTGCGAAGGATGTTGAACCTTGAAAACTGAATACCGGCAACCCAGAACAGAATCCTGTCAAGAGCGAACCCCACGCAGAAAACCGCGAAAGAGCAACTAGCCAGACCCCTGCCTTTCGTTGCGATTCCGCAAGGGCGCTGCCGCTTATGCGCGAGCGTGCTGAAACTAACGAAACGGCATGCGAAGACCGACAACAGGAGGATCGTCGGGACTGCCGGAGCGTCAATCGCATGTTGTTGATAAAATTGTTTTGTGAAGAATACGCAGAACAAAATGCGGAGAATGGGAGGAAAAGCAGAATGACAAATGAAAGAGACATTCAAAAACTTTATGAAATGTATAAGCGTGATGAAATTGATGTAACGTCGCTGAGCGGTTCTGAACTCTGGAGAATTAACCAGATGCTGGATGAAGAATTAGAAGAAAAGATGCGTATGATATGTGACTTGGAAACACTTTTGCACGGCGATACGTTTGTGGAAGATCCGAAGCGGAAGCCGCCGAAACTATTATGAACTATCGTATATAGCTGATGAAAAATGGTTCGAGAACATGATTTGGGAATGTGCAAGAACTGTGGATAAAAGTATTAAACTTCCAAGCTTATTGTAGAAACGCAAATCGCCGGATTTTTCTTGCAACATCTAACATTCGCATTCAAACTGAAAAAGGAGAAAACGCCAATGAACACAATTGTAAGAAACCGAAACGGATTAGAAACAATCTCCATCGAAGCAAGCCTTAGAAGCAAACGCATCCTGTTCATCACAGACGAAATCACCGACGAAGCCGCGCTGGAATTTACCAAGCAGATACTCTACCTGCTGCGGGAGAGCATGGACTCTCCCATCAATTTGGTGGTCAACTCACCGGGAGGAAGCGTTGATGCGGGCATGCTGATGTACGACATTATCTGCAAATCCCCTGCACCAATAAAAATGTACTGCATGGGAAAGGCCTATTCCATGGCAGCCGTTTTGTTCTCCAGCGGTAAACATGGGCGTTACCTCCTTCCCCACAGCAAAATCATGCTTCACGAACCGCTGATTCCCTTCGGAATCGGCGGAAAGACCACTACCATCCAGACTATCTCCGAATCCCTGCTAAAAACCAAACAGGAAATGGAAGCCATCCTCGCCCTGCACACCGGCAGGACGCAGGAGGAAATAGCAGAGATAACCAAAACAGATCATTACTTTTCAGCTCAGGAGGCCGTGGATTTCGGCATAGCCGACGATGTAAAAGATTTTGATACCATGTTGCAGGAAGGGGGAATAGTATGACGCAAGTCAAAAGCGTAATGAAAAATGCATCCAGACCCAAAATCCGTAACAGCCGGTACGATGTGTACCGGCTGGGCGCAGACCCGAAATGCCATGTCTCAACCAACTCCTTTGAAACGCGGCTGAACAACAATATCATGGTCATTGGAGGCAGCGGGTCCGGCAAGACCATGGGCATCAGCCTCCCGATGTTGCTTCACTCCAAGCATACCAACCCGGTGGCCATTTTCACCAAGCGCACGTTGATGATGAAGGTAGCCCGCTACCTGCGGAAAACGCGACACATGAACGTAACCATTCTGGATATTTCGCAGCCGGAAAACAGCGACGCCGGGTACGACCCGCTGCAACAGTGCCGGAACGCGGCGGACTTGCGTGACCTGTGCCGCGCCATCGTGTACAAGGATCCAGTGGCAGGTTCCCAAGCAAAGGATCCTTATTGGGATGAATCTGCCGTGGGATTGCTTGAATGCCTTACAGAATATGTGCTGCGGGATACACACGGCGAAGGCGGCATGAACAACGTGCTGGAGCTGCTGGACGAATTTATGTATGTGCCTGTGGATAACCAGAACGGGGACAGGTATGAACAAACTGCGCAGGGTAAAATTTCGGAGCGGCTGCCAAAGCTGACCCATAACACTTCCGTGTTAGGCACCTGGTACACCTTTACCAACCTTGCCAGCAATACCGCCCGCTGTATAGTCAGCAGCCTGCGGACACCGGTCGATACCGTTTTCACAGCAGACATCCGGAACTTTCTGAAAAATGAAAACCAGTTTAAAGTGGAAACACTGCTGCAAAAGAATAAGGCACTGTTCATCTGCATGAGCCCGGTCAGCTCCGCCCACCGCCGCTTCGCCACGCTTATGTACAGCCAGCTTTTCAAAAATTTGTACGAACTGGCAGAACAGCAGGAAGACGGCAAGGTTCCGTATCCCATAAACATCATCTGCGACGACTTCTCTACCAGCCCTATTCAAAATTTCCCCGATATGATTTCCATCATGCGGGAGAAAAACATAGCGACCACGATCCTCTTACAGAGTCTCAGCCAGCTTCGCAATACTTACGGTGAAGCAAATGCCGTAACCGTGTCAAATAATTGTGACAGGCTCGTGTACCTGGGGAGTAATGATATCAGCAGTGCGGACGAAATCAGCCGCAGGGCGGACGCTCCGCTGCAGGATGTGTTGAACATGCCAATCGGGGTTGAATATTTCTTCGAAAGAGGACACTATCCTGTCATAACTAAGTGTTATGATGTGTTTACAGACCCAACCTATCTGGAAATGCTGAAAGTCGCGGACGCAGTCGCCAAAGAAGAAGCCGAACAGAAGCGGCTTGCCGAACAGGCGGCCAAAGAAAGAGAAGAAAAGCTGCATGATGAGCTGCTGACAATTTTGGATGACATTGCTGATTTAGGCAATATCAGCGACTTGTGAGGGAGGAGGGATAACATGGAACCAACTGTTTTCTTTGAGGCGCTCAGGAACGGGGATTATGCCTGTGTGCCCACGGCGTTGCGGGAATTGTCCATTCTTGCAGTGAACAACCAGGATCAGCCTGCGCTGACAGTATGCAGGTATGAACGGCCCACGTTGGTTGAGGACGCGGTATACAAATACCGGCTGCAGGGGATTGAAATTGAACTGATGATAAAAGATATAGAAAAAGCCGAAAGCATTTTTACACATTTTTATAAAATTAACATTTCTGTACCGGCGTTCCTTGGGAATCTCAATATTTTCTATAAAGTTTCGGCAACGCAGCTTGAGGCGCGTTACGGTAATACCGCAATGTCATTGGACGAAGCGCTGGCGAAGCGGCGCGGCGCAAGACGGAACAGAAACGATGACAATCAGGAAGAACAGGATCCGCGTAAACTTGAAAGGCTTCTATTCATACGGAAAATTGGCGAAGTATGGAAGCCAAAAAAGACGAAATAAATAATGCATCCCAGGGAAAGAGAGATTTTCTTCTCTCTTTCCCTGACGGGAACTGCGATATACGCGATATATAAGTGATTCCAATGTAAACGGGAGGAACGCATCATGGAAACTACATACTCTAAAGAACTTGCCAACCGCATTAAAAAATTTTTGGACGACGATCAGTGGAATTACAGTTTTGATGAGAAAGACGGCTTCTTCCGGTTTGACTTGACTATAAAAGCCAGAGGTATTAACCAGCTGCGTTACGTGCTCATCGTGAATGATGATTCTTTTAATGTATATGCAATCTCGCCTGTAGGCCCGGACAGGGACGATGCAAAAATGATGGCGACCATGGCAGAATTCATTGCCAGGGCAAACTATAAACTGAAAGCCGGCGGCGGATTCCAGCTTGATTACAGGGACGGAGAAATTCGTTTCAAATGCTTTGTGGACTGTGAGGACAACGAGCCTTCGACCGCCGTGATTCGCAACAGCATCCATTACCCCGCCGCGATTTTTGAAACCTACGGGTACGGGATTACCGGGATTATTTTCCAGAATCTGACGGCGCAGGAAGCAATTAAAGTAAGCGAGTATGCGCGGATACGGAATATTTTAAAAAACAAAGGCATCGGCGAAGAGGAAGTAGACGGACTGATTGCCAAACTACAGAAACATGGGGCAAACACAGTGGTTGATACGGATGAAACAGCCTCATCCATTGGTACTGATAGCGAAACGATTTGATAACAGGAGGCAGCCAATGTTGCATAAAAACATAATAATTTGTACAGCGGTTATGTTGGCAGCAGTAACGTTTATGATGCAAAACGGGAAAAAGGAGTGTTCAGGCGCGGCTTCGCAGCTGCGCCATATTGACCTGACTGATAACCTTGCCAAGCTTAATACAATCAGCGTACCAGAGACGGGGATTACAGAGAAGGAAATGTTGAGACGTTTTGGTGAAGCCAACGCCTTATTAATGGAATTTGATAAAGAACGAAAAACAGATGTTACCAGATTTTATTATCGAATTGGCGACAGTGATGTATTTATGGAATATGTAAGTTCATGGAAACAGAACCATGATATTGTTGATTTTTCTATGAAAGAAGGGTATTACATGCTGGATTTTATGAATTACGGTTATAAACCTAATAATAGTAACTACCAGAGAAATTAAAGAATAATGTAAAGAGGAGGAACAGAATCATGTTTGATGACGACGATGGCTTTGATCTCTTCTTAGGCTTAATACTCTGGGTACCGTATCTTGCATGGTTATGGATAAAACTTACATTCATGCTGTTGGAATTTGTATTTGGCGCTGTGGTTGCAATTGGAACCTTTCTGTACTACATTATAAGTGAAATTTTTGATTTCCTTAAGAAAATGGTGGACAATAATAGGATTAATGAGGAAAACGAAAGTAACGGTAATACATAATTGTAGTATAGAAAGGTAATGAATATGGAATATAGAGAAACTGCGATACAATTACTGATTATCATTGTTATTTTAGTTGGTATATTGATAAAACTGATTGGAAGCATCATTATAGGCATTTATCGGGATTTGACTGTAGGTTATCAAGAAAACGAGTTAACCTTTTTTCATAAGATATTTTATGTTGTTCTATCTATTGCTGGATTAGCAATAGTATTTGCGATTGGATTTATAATACTGAGCGGCGGACTATTAATGTCGATATTTGAAGTCGTTGTAGCTATAATAATTGGCATATTAATCTTCTCGTGATTATCAGATTTTATTATCGAATTTGCGACAGCGATGTATTTATGGATTTTATGAATTATGGTTTGACGAGCGATATAAAGTAATTTATAATATAGGTATATTTACGACAACGTACTCAATCATTGTGGCGGACAATGATGTATTAAATTTTATAGATAGTGAGAAGCAGTATATTACATAGTAATCGGGAAAGCATATAAAAAGTATATTAAAAATGGAGGATTCATTATGAAAAAAGCAATGAAAGCGGCAGTTTGTGGTTTAGTGTTAGTTGGAAGCTTAGGTTTGGGAATGATTGCAGAAGCAGGCCGCATTCCTTCTCACATGGTTCCGTTACAGACTTATGCAACAAAAAAAGTTACTTGTTATAAATCGCCGGGAGGTGCTGCCCAAGGTTGGATTGATGCAGGCGATTATGTAATAGTAAATCAAATTCGAAGCGATGGTTGGGCCTATGGATCTTATCCCGTAAAAAATGGACGCACATCCAGATGGTTTAGGGTTGATGATTTGCTGAATAATCCTAGTTTTCGAACCTTAGACAGAATGTCGCCATCCTACAAAGTTAATGTATATAATAATTATTCTTACAATGGAACGATAGGCTCAATTTGGGGAAATGAGAATATCTGGGTTGTCTCTAATTTGGGAGATGTATGGCAAATTGTATATAAAGTCAATAATGGCGGTTATAAGATGGGTTGGGTTCCCTATTGGGATTGCCTTGAAAAACCTGTGTCGAATCCTGTTGTAAAGCCTGTTACCAGAACTCAAACCGTGAACAATTCTAAAACTTCGGTGACAAAGTCATCGGTAACAAATAGTGGATTGGTGAGTCCATCAGGATTATATTACCCATTGGGTAAAAAGACAGAATTTGTTGATAAGACGGGCGAGGGAACTCCTCATGATTTTATAATATCAGCAGGAACTCCCGTTTATGCACCTGGTGATGGTGCTATTTATTGTTACCAGATAATGGGAAATTATAAGGGCAAGTTTACAACTGTTAGTTATGGTAATGTTATATTTTGGTTAGGAAATATTAATGGTAAACGTTATGGTGCAAAGTTTGCACATCTTCAAAGTTTTAAAGGTTGTAGTTTAAAATATGCAAGTGAACAAACTTATGGTTCAACTACAGTTAAAAAGAATAACGTAGTAGTAGTTACAAATCGCCGGAATGAAAATTGTGGTTCGCGTCAGGTTAAGGCTGGCGAAATAATAGGGTATGTAGGTAGTGTTGGAAATTCGAGTGGAGCACATCTACATTGTGAACTTTATATAAATCCGAGTTATGGCAATGGTGTTATGTCGAAAGGTAATGGAACACGGGAAAATGTTAATTCCTATTTTAATAAATAACTATACTGTGACCTTGCTTATGAAGATAAAGTATTAATTAACGATGTTTTATTGTAAACAATTAAGGGTTTCTTGATGGAAACAAATCGAATAATACCAATCATTATCGGTATTACTGGGCATTGCGCCTTACGAGAACATGATATTCCTGCTTTACGAAGTGCTGTGAAGCAGGAAATAGAAAAACTTCAAATACTCTGTCCGGATTCTCGCCTTGTTATGATGACATGCTTAGCACAGGGAGCAGATATGCTTTGTGCGGATGTGGCTGCTGAATTAGGCATTTCACTTTATGTAGCGTTGCCGATGGAAGCAGGTATTTATACAAGTGATTATCCCGAGGCTGATAAAAAACGTTTTGAGTTTCATTACAACAGAGCAGAAAAAGTTCTCATAACTCCGCTTGTCGAGCCTTTGCCATCAGTAATGAACAATGATTATCTGTATCGGCAGGCGGATATATATTTGGTGAATCATAGCCATGTTCTTCTAGCATTGTGGGATGGTGGTGATCCTAAAAGGAACGGTTGCGGAGCGGCGGAAACTGTTGATTTTGCGCTAAAGGGAACGTATAAAACTATGTTCGGTATGCCTTACCGATTTGAGAGTAACGAAGCGGTAATTCATATTTTTACTCCGCGTGGTGAGCGCATAAAAGAAAAAGCTGGTACAGTTCATTTACTTGGTAATAAAGAAAAGTTTATAGAAATTATTAATAAAACAAATGAATTTAACCGTTTAGCTTGTTTGGTACAAACAAGGGACAAAAAGTTAATAAAAGAAAAATATGATGAAAATGATGCGGTTTTTCAACACCTTGAGAAAATGTATCGTTTGTCCGATGATTTAAGTGTGGAAGCTGCTGATAAATATCGCAAAATACTAGCGTTGCTTGCTGTTGCAAGTACTATTATCACCACAGCTTTTCTGTTGTATGATGAAGTGGAGGCATTGTGGATGATTCTGGTTTGCGGTGCTATGCTTTGCGGTGCTTGGTTTTGTCATATTTATGCGAAAAGGACGGATTGTCATCGCCGATATATAGAATATCGTGTGCTTGCAGAAACTGTACGTGTTCAGGCTTTTCTGCGTTATGCAGGAAGTAACTTGGAGGCAGCTTCACTTTTACCATGGTCGCAGCAAGATGAAATTGCCTGGGTAATGGTTGCTTTGTGTGCTATTAATATTGGTAATGGGCCAAAAGAAAAACATGATATAACGAAATGTTGGGTGGAGGATCAGAATAATTATCACGAAAATGCATATGTTAAAACAGAAAAACAAAATCTTTATAATGAAAGAATCGTTAAAACGGCCTTATTCATTAGTATACTATTGTATGTAATAGCACTTACTTTTGAAATACTATTTGGTGGCCTTTTATTCGATCCTATAGCTGTTATTTCAAACGAGGATTCATACCGTACCATATTGAAATTGGTGCTTGGTGTGATATCGGCGGCCACTATGTTTGCCACTAATTATTTTGAAAAGCTTTCACCGCATAAAAAATTAACAGATCATTTAAAGATGAGTCATTTTTATGAACAGATGCGGTTTTTGTTTAAAATGCACGGGCAAACAGAAGGTCTTTTAATAGTGGTTGCGCATGAAGAATTGATTGAAAATGGCAGCTGGTACTCCTTTCAAAAGGAAAATACGTTAGATATCAATTTATAAATGTATGGCCAGTATTATACAGCGGCCATAGCAGGGCATGGCATAGCTAGTATTTTCTTTTTGTTTCAAAAAATGGATTAATAATAAATTTTAGGGGGTTTTTAGATGAATAAGTTCTTAAGAGGTGTTTTTTTGTTAGTCGTTGCTATTTTTATGGTTGGTTTTGTACCGGAAGGAGAAGCAGCACCTAAAAAAGTTGCGGTTATGCCTTTTCAATATGTCTCCGGCTCTAGTGAACGACGGGTAGCAGAAATAATGACTGATCAAGTGACTGTTGCTTTAGCGAACAGTGGGATGTATACAGTTTTAGAACGTACACAACTGGCACATGCAATTAAAGAAATTAACTTCCAGTGGTCTGGCGTAGTCGATCCGAATCAGGCAATTGAGTTCGGCAAGATGTCTGGTGCAGATTATACGATTGTTGGAAAAGTTTTGATGGCAGGTGTGTTCCAAAACACTTCACAAAATACATATAACAATTTAAGTGGTTTATTTAGTAAGGGTAAATATAATAAATATTTAGGTGGTAATAGAAATCCATTAAAGAACTTTATTCCAAAGTACAATGGGAAGGTTACACTGGATATTCGATTTATTGATAACACAACTGGTCAACTCGTTTTTGCAAAAGTTGTGGAAGGTTCCAGATCTGGTAATGATAGAGCAAGTTGTTTGAACGAAGCATGTCATGATGCGGCGGCAAATGTGCTGATGGAGGTTCAGAGTATCAATCCTTTTACAGGAACAGTGCTTGATTCGGTAAACGGTAAAGTTTATATTGATAAAGGTTTTGATTCAGGAATTCGACAGGGTGAGATTTTAATTGTTTTTAAGGAAGGGCGGCCAATTTTAGACACAAATGGTCAAATTATAGCAGTGGATATTACGGAAGTCGGGAAAATAAAAGTTTTGGAAGTGAACAGCAATCATTCCATATGCAAAGTTGTTAATGGCGGGGATAATATACGTAGAAATGCTAAAGTAAAGAGGGGTAAGTAATAATGAAAAAAATAGCGATGTTCGTTGCTTTTATAACTATTTTGCTTTGTTACAGCCTGGCGTTTGCTAAAACAGTAACGGTTGCTGGTATTGGCAACACGGCTTCCGAAGCAGAAAATGATGCGTTGCGTAATGCAGTAGAACATGCGGTAGGTGTATTGGTTGATTCAAAAACATTATCAGAAAAAAATGTAGTATTGAACGATCAGATTTATGCTCAGTCAAGAGGCTTTATTAGAAATTACGTTGTGATTGATAAAATGCAAAATTCAAATGGCTGGACTGTAACGATAGAAGCTGATGTGGATGATACACCGGATTCCAAATTGATGACAGAACTTACTCGTTTGGGAATTATTGATGTTCAACTAAGAAATCCGAAAATTGCTGTATATATCCCAGAAAAGCATTTGCATCATCGTTTGCCGAATTCAGCTGCGGAAACCGAGGTAGTAAAAGCGTTTGTGGATGCGGGATTTACTAACATGATTGAAGCAAGCCCACAGATGGCACGGGTAAATGTAAACAATTATGGCTGGAGCCTGAAATCGTTATATAACATCAGTGCGGAAGACATGAGAAATGCTGCCCGTTTCTTTGAAGCGGATATTTTGATTATGGGTGAAGCATTCAGCGAGGGAGTGGGTGATGTAGGTAAAAATTTACCTGGACGTCCTATTACCAATGCCCGTTCTTGTAGGGCCCGTGTTGAAGGAAAGCTTTACATTGCACAGACCGGGCAGATTATAGCAACGGATGGGAAATACGCATCTGGCGTGGATACGTCTGAAGCAATTGCATCAAAAAAGGCCTTAGCGGCTGCTGGTAAGCAGTTGGGCGAGTACTTTGTGGAAAAAATCCTTACACAAAGCCCAAGTCGACAGGGAATAGAACTGGTAGTGAAAGGGTCTGACTTCACAAAGATTAATATGATTCAAAGTGCTTTAGGTAGGGTTTCGGGAGTAAGAAGTGTGAATCTTTCTAAATATGAAGACGGGGTTGGAACTTTTAGCATAATGTATGGTGGTGCACCACATACTTTATTCACTCAATTGCAGGCTGCAACTGACGCGGATTTGACTTTGCTTTCAACTGCATATAATACGATAACGATTTCGGTATCTTAATGACAATTTAAAAAAAGATGTGGTTTTTATGGCATTTGTTTGCCAACAAAATATATTAATTGGAGGATTTTATTATGCGTATGTATTCGGGAAAAAAGGTTTTAGCAACAGCAGCAATGGGTTTAGTACTGTTTTTTGGTGCAGATGCTGTAAATACGGTACATGCCGGAAGTTCTGAGGAGGGGGCTACTATCGAACAGAATGTTCAAGCACAACAAAGCAGAAGTGCTGATATTGACTGGACAAAGGGCGCTAACTCTGATATTACAGTAGTTGGTATTGGTTTGCCTCCTGAAAATATGGGGAGTCGTGGGATGCCGTTAGCCCGTCGTGCTGCCGTGTTGGATGCGTACAGATATATGGCAGAAACGATTAAAGGTGTGCAGCTTGATGCGGACTCAATCATGGAAGAACATGTTGTAAAAAGTGACAAGGTGAAATCAAGTGTAAGCGCATTAATTCAGGGGGCCCGGATTCTTGAAGAAGGCAGTAACCCAGATGGAAGTTATTATGTAAAAATGACAGTTCCACTGTTTGGTGTTAACAATAGTGTTGCAGCGATAGCGATTCCTGAGATTGCCCAGTCAGGAACCCCTGAACCGTTGCCGCAAGTTAGTGAAACCAGTTTACCTAAAACGGAGGTTCAAGAAGTTCGAAGTGCAGGCTATACAGGCGTTGTTGTTGATGCTTCAGAACTTGGACTGGAATCAACATTTTCACCGGTGGTTTATGATGAAAATGGGCGTGCTATTTATGGCATGAAGAACATTGATCCGGATTTAGCAATTTCTAAAGGCATGGTTGAATACTCCACAAGTAAAGAAAAGGCTGTAACGAATAGTCGCGCAGGTTCTAATCCGTTGGTATTGAAGGCTGTTGCGGTAAAAGGCGGTAGGAATTCTGCAAACCGGGTCAATGTTGTAGTAACGGTTGATGACGGTGACAAGATGTTACTGGCCAATGAGAAATCTGGAATGTTACAGAAATGTGCGGTCGTTTTTGTGAAATAAGTGGTAATATATCATGCACTGCACGCTGATGTGACTAAGAATTTGCAAATGTGCGGTTCAATAATTTAATTATTCTTTGTCTCTATCATCTTAATTAATGAATGAAAAAGGCTGTGCAGAATTCGATGTGTTTTTTACATCGCTTTGGCACAGCCTTTTTTGGAGGCTTACAAATGAAAACTGCCAAACATTTTATTTTTTGTGTGTTACTGTTGTTTACTGCACAAAATGGGATTTCTGCTGAGCCTGCGCAGATTTCGTCAAATGAAAACAAGTCGACTGAAACAGCTCAAATAGAAAATACAGGCGAGGTTAAACCGAACAAGGATGTTGAGGTTGAACGAAATATTGAATCAAAAAAGTATTTGGCTTGGCAGCAGTTTTGTTTAGCAAAAAACAGTGAGGCTGCTGATGTTAGAAGCGGAGCGTATGCAAATGCGATTAAATATATAAATGAAGCATACGATATGGATACTGAAAGGCCCGACACGTTGCTGTTAGCTTCTCGTATTTATAGAAGTATGGGTGGGTTAAGTTATGCTAAAAGCTATTTCTCCAAGGCAGCTGCGATATATCTGAATAAAGTGTTACAAAATCCGGAATCAATACAGGCAAATTTAAATGCCGCTATTATTCTTTACGCTGGTGATGTACGATACTGGGATTCGTATGAACAGAGCAAAAAGAATGCTTGGAGCTATGCAGATAAAGTGTTAGAAGTTTGCAAGAATGAAAAAAAAATTGATGAAAAGGAACAAATATTTCTAGAAGAAGCGAGAGCGTTGGCTTTTTTGATTAAAGAAAATATTGCTGGCAGCAATGTACATTTTGCAAAAGCTGAAAAGCTTTATGCTGGGGAAATTAATCAAAATAATGCTGTACGGATTAAGATTATTGAAGCGGAAGAATGCGCTACTTCTGACAACAATGCTTTGTACCAACCTTATGCATTGTTTAAGGAGTACTTACTGTTGGGAAAATGGTATTGGCCGGTTACAACACAGACAGAAGCAAGTAAAGAGTTCCTGTTGAATTGCCTGACAGGATTTTATCCAATGCCATAATAATGTTGATTATAGTATAATATAATAAAATAAATTATTATTATTAAGGGGTTGCTATCAACTATGCAGGACAAATACCAAATCTTTATCAGCTATCGTCGGCTTGGTGGCGAAGACTTAGCCCGACTATTAGAATATAAACTTACTGACCGCGGATTTAAAGTATTCTTTGATGTTGAGGCGTTACGTTCAGGCGCTTTTAATACAGCACTGTTTGAAAAGATTGCCGAATGTACTGATGTATTGGTTGTGTTGCCTCCTAATGGTTTAGACAGATGTGTTAATCCTGGTGATTGGGTACGATTGGAGATTGCCCGTGCGCTGAAACTGAAAAAGAACGTAATCCCTATTATGATGCGCAATTTCTCATTTCCGGATACTTTGCCGGAGGATATAGACGATCTTCGTCATATGAATGCTATTGTTGCGAACAATGAATATTTCGATGCGTCATTCGAAAAGCTTGTTTCGAAATTTTTGCTAAGCAAACCTTTGAATAGTGATGAACAACTATTGAAGGAGGCTCAAGAAGGAAACAGTTTGGCGATGAATACGATGGGGTTACGTTACGAATTTGGCTCGGAGTCAGTGCCGCCTAATCGACAAAAGTCTTTGTCTTTCTATGAGCAATCAGCAGAAGCTGGTTATCTTGGCGCTCTTTATAACTTAGGTGATGTTTACGAGCAATGTGAAAAAGATGTGTCGCTTATAAACGATTATGGAATAGATGAGACAACCCTGCCTAAAAATGCAGAAGAAGTTCGGAAAGTATTACATAAGCTTGCTGTCGATTGTTATATGAAAGCGGCAGACATGAAATTCGCTCCGGCTATTTGCCGTTTAGCAAATTTAGCAGAAGATGCTCAGGATTTTGAAAATGCGATTAAGCTTTATCAAACTGCGGCAGATTTGAATTATCCGTCTGCACAGAATGCGCTGGGTTATTACAAAATGAACGGTATTATGACAAACAGTGATCCGCAGACCGCGATTGCTTTATATAAGCAAGCTGCAGATGCCGGATATGCCCCAGCCGTTTATAATTACGCACATGCTATGGAGTTAAGGGATGTTGAGAAAGCAATTCCATATTATAAGAAAATAGCTTATGTAATCCCGCAAGCTGCATTTTCTTTGGCAAAGCTTTATGAGAGAACGCTGCATGATTTGAAAAGCGCTGCAGACTATTACCGTATCGCTTTCGAGGCAGGCATCCAAGAAGCAGGGGAAGGCCTGCGGCGTTGCCAGGATATGTTCTTTGGCAAGGAAGAGAATAAAACGGAGGACGAGTAGAGATGGACAAGCATATAGCTGGAATGAAAAAGCCTCATCATAATATTTATGGTTTGAGTTCATTAGTATATAAAATTATGATTGCATTATGTATAGCACTGTGGTTATTATTGTTTCTTGATGTCCACATCCGTCACCTTTCACAAATTGCACAGATTTCCGTATGGAGTGTAACGTTAGTAGTTGCTATTCTCATTGCTTTTATATGTAAAAACAGAAAAAAGGATAGCTTTGTTCCGTATAGCCGTAAAGCGGACTTTGAGTTTTTGGGGCTATATAATCTTAAAGAAAGTAATCTGGATAACCGACATGACATTCTTGCAAGAGACGAAGAAGTTAGATATATGCAACAAGTACTTGAAGAAATTATCTTTCCTCAGAAAACGGTGAAACAGGCGCTCTGTATTACAGGCCCGAGCGGTAGCGGCAAATCAATTATTTTGAATTTTTTCAAGCAGAATTATAAAGACGAATACAATATTTTTGATTTTTCCGGGAATTACCACGAATTTGACGGACATATGGTTTCATTGTTTGGTACTAATATTGATCAGAAGATAGGTGAAATGGTAACTACCGGAAAAGTAGTTTTCATTCTGGATCAATTTGAGCGATTCTTCTTTTTAACTAAGAAGGAACAGGAACGAATACAAGAGATTATAAGGTACTTGTGCAGAAAAAATACAGGTATCATTGTTTCGCTTCGGGAAGAATATTTGGCTGATTTTCTCAAACGATTTGATATGAATAATCTTTTGTCTGTGGATGAGGGGCAAGCTGTTGTACCATGTGGCATACTTAAAAAAATGTTTAGTGTAATTGAAAAGAAAAATGAGAATTCTGTGGGTTCTTCACTCTTACGTCCGGCCAAGACAAACATATGGGAAGATTACAGTATTAAAAACAATGAAATAATCCATTTAGATACAGATGAACGTGCAATCATGGAAAAAATGGGCGCAACACTGCTATACTGTCAAAATCAAAATGAAATGAGTTCACAAATAAACGGTGAAACATCGAATACATCTATCCTTGAAAGCAAATGCAGAATATTATTTGGTGAAAAAGAGGGAACCTCGCTTTTTCGTAAGCATATTCAGGATCCTTTGATTGAACAGCAAATTATATTTCACATGGCTGAGTTTAATCAAAAAATACTGTTATACACAAAAGAAGAAATGCATGCTTTTATAGAAAAAGACAACAACGAGTTATTAGGCCATTATTTTGATTCACAATTGGCTTCATGTGATAATTACTTTCATGCATCCAGGCTTTTGTATCTATTGAGCCAGGCTAGAATCCGGCAGCTTTCACTAAAGACGCAAGATTTGGAAAACTACTTATTTCCTAACCTGTTTGCCGAAAAAGGGCATGAGCAATTGATGAATGTCATTCAACAACTGGAAACGATACAGTTAATTCGAAAAAATACTGAGGGAAGCAGTTTAGAATATGAAATTGCTCACGATTTTATCGCGTCAACGTACTTAAATTATTGTTCAACAAATATGGATCGCAACGTAAAGAATGCACTTGACTTGTTTATAACAGAATATGTGGATGATAAGAGAAAGGTTTCGTTTTTGGAAAACATCTCTCTCAGGAAAGATATATATGAACAGCATTTTTATAGGAATGCGACTTGTTTTGCGGCTTCATTCGTGATTATTACATATTTAATACAACGTTTTGTATTTAATCCATGGACAACCATATGGAATGATTTAAACCCTTATGGCTCTTATGTGCCTGCGTTTCCACTTTTCATCACACTTCTAAGCGGCGTATATCTTTATTATATGTACGACAAGACCGTGAAATACTATAGAGGGGAGAAAGTGGGAGCCCTTAAATTACGTTACATCTTATTTATGGTGTTAGCTTCAATGGCCGTTTTAGCTTATCCGCATTTTTTGTTTTTCAATGGCATAGGTTTAGCAGCTGCAACCTTCACCATAGCAGTACTCTTGGATCAAAGTTATCGTCAAACCTGTAGAAATGAACTGCTGGCATACGGAGCAAAATCATGCATGATAGGTCTTGTATTTGCGTTTGCGCATATTCTCTATTTATTATTTAACCGTCAATTTGATGAAGTTCTTATTTTCAGTGAGTTTATCATGTTTACGATATTGGTTGCTTATGCTTTTTTTGTACATATGACGCAAGAGTTCTTGTATGCGCGTATGTCAGATTCAGCTAGTGAAAAAGTGTGAAAAAACTTGTCGTATTTTTTATGATAGATGTATTTGGATTAGCATTAATTACAGTGATAGGAGAAACCCTAATGAAACAAGAATTAGCTATTAAAATAATCATTTCCGTGAGCGCGGTTTTTGTGTTTGCAATGCCAGCAGCATTTGCACAGCGAAATATAGATGTGCGTGCAAACACGTCTGTACGTAGTTACGAAAGTAAAAGAAGTAGTGAATCGGAGTCTATAAAAAAAGTTAAAGAAGCAGAAATGACAAAAGACGTTAACCAAAAGCTTGTATTGTTGAGCGAAGCTATTCAGTTAAATCCGAAAAATGATCAAGCATATGTAAGGCGGGCGGTAGTTTTAAAAGAAATGGATGAAAAGGCGATGAAGCAGCAAAACTACAGCTTGGTCGATTATAAAACTAAAGCTATAGAAGATATTGAAAAAGCGATTGCATTAAATCCATCTGCTGAAAACTATCTAATGGGTAGCTTTGTCTATTATTCAGTTCGTTACAATAAAGACAAAATAGAGTATGACAAGATTCAAAAAAAGTATGCCAAATTTTTGGATGAAGCGATAAAACGACATCCCAAAGAAAGTAGTTTGTATTATGACAGGGCTGTACTAAATGTCAATAACTATGATGGAGGCGTGGAAGTCGATAATGAGACTGTTATTTATCATAAAGTGTTTTTGGAAGATAGTGTTCATCTTGGCAAACCGTTGACGGAATCTCAGATTAAGGATTATATGACATTTCTTGAACTAAATCCGGACGTTTATACTGATACTATCTCATTAACAGATATTGCTTTGGGCGATTTGATTTTATCTTACCGCAGAGGTATTAAAGAAATAGATTTGCAACGTTTAGCAAGTATTCTGGATAAACTGATAGAGAAAAATGAAGAATCTCCAAGGCTACGTTTACGCAGAATTTCTTTGAATAACATGCTTAACAGGCCGGACAAGAACATTATTGATTATGAGATACTTACAGAAATTGATACCGAAAATTCAGATGCGTATTATGCGTTGTTAGGTAGCATCTATTATGGTCACAAGAATTATGAAAAGGCGATAGACTGTTATAACCGTTCATTGAGTTATGCTGCATATGCCGATGTTTACAAAAGTCGTGGCAATGCATATTCGCAAATTGGTGAGCATGATAAAGCGCAGCAAGATTACAAGCTTGCAAAAGACTTGGAAGTAGAAAGTGATATGACAAAACGTACTATACAGGACACATAATAGAATAAGTAAGCCTGTTTGCTCACTCTTTGCGCTGAAAAAACATAGTGAAGTGATTACGAACTGTTCTAAAAGGTATGTATGATGAAAAAGTTTTTAATAGCGTTATTTTTACTTTATTTTTTTATAACGGCCCCTTTAACATATGCTGTACAACGTACTTATGATGGTATTGGCGAATATGTTATGAGTGATTTTGAAACGATGGAAGTCGCCAAACAACGGGCAAAATTAAGAGCAGAACAAAATGCAATAGAACAGGCTGGAGTTTATATTAAAAGTTATACGAAATCAATAAATGCTATAGTTGTGCAAGATGAAATCAGTGTTATAACTGCTGGGATTTTGAAAATTACGGAGACAAAGTATTCATTGCAGCCGTTAGAGGGGCAAGCAGGGAGCACTTTAGTTAGGGCAATAATTACGGCATTGATTGATACTAAACAAGTGGATGATTTAATAAATTTCACTGAAGAAAAAGCACAGTATAAAAGACAGATTAAGAACCTTTTAAACAACACAAAAGAATTAGAAAAAGAGAACATTTTTCTAAAAAAACAATTAACAACAGTTAAGACAAAGCAGGAAGAGAAGCGGATTAAGGATGAAATCAAGGCAAACGATAAAAAATTCTTAGCAAATGAAAAAATAAAAGAAGGTATTAGATTAATTAAGGAGCAGGATTATAACAGTGCTATGGCACGATTTAACGAGGCGATTAAAATCTCACCGAATAATTATAGTGTTTACTTCTTTCGCGGTGAAAATTATGCTATGTTAGAAAAATATCCTGAAGCAATTGCAGATTTTAATAAAGCTATTGCATCTGATCCGAAAATGCCACTTCCTTATTATGGCCGGGCAAAGATATATAGTAAATTAAAACAACATACAGAGGTTATTGCTGATATTACCAAACTTTTTAAATTAAAGTATACGCCTTATATATTAGTAAAACACAAAGATATTTTATCAGAAGCACTGAGTATGCGTGCAGAAGCTTATATGCATATAGACAAGTATGATTTGATGCAAAGGGATGCGAATGTAGCCATAGAACTTGATCCCAATAATCTTGTAGCCTATTATTTGCGTTCATTTGGATATAAGAGGAGAAAGAATTACACCCAGGCAATTTCTGATATGACGAAAGTTATTGAACTTGCTGCTGAATCAAATGCTACGAATCTCCCGCTGTATTATCTTTTGCGAGCTAATATATATCAGGAAATGGGCAATATACAAAAAGCACAGGAGGACACTGATAAAAGCCAGATAATGATAGATAACTTAAAGACAAAGCTTAAATAATAGGAATAAACATATTTAAAAGCTTGAAAAAGTTTGGGAGGAGTTTCTCACATGAATACAAATCATAAATTAGATCCGGTTCCTTGGGAACTATCAGGGGAGCGGTTTACCAGGAATTTTAATAATGGTGATTTGATAAGTAATGTGGGCGTTTATGATTTATTCACGGCCATGGGTGAAGGAAAGTTTGTCGGGAACCTTTTTATTGGAACGAATTGGAACTCTGATAAAGAATCCATCATAGCGATATTTATGGCAGACGAAATGAAATTTTTAGAACGCTGCATCAGTGCGGTAGGCGAGAGACTTTCCTATAGTGCGTATATGATAGCGGAAGAGTTTGCAATTTCAAATGATAATGAGCTTTGCAATAATAAAAAATTTGAAAATGGCATTGAAGTGAACGTTGCGGGCGACTTGTTCCAGTTTATCATAACAGTTTCATTCCCGTATAATCCGGACAGGAAACGTTCATTTGGTCGAAATGACCATGAAGTGATAGTTAAAGTGCAGGATTCCAGGCTCGTATATCCGATAATCCAATACCTGACAACGACTGAAGGCGTGGGACCGGAGTTGTGAAAGCAGGTTTGTTCATAAAGCAATTGGTTATGATAAAAAAGCTGCGTATCAGTTAATGGAGGTGAATGGTTATGGCTTCATCTATAAACGATGTTATAGATGTGATGGATTTTGATTCGCTGATTTTATTTAGCGGCATTGGCGGAAGAGAATTGACAGAATCTGATTTCCAAAAAGCTATGGAAGCTGCCAGAAGATTAGAAGAAGATAATATTTTCAAATTTGATTATACAGATGAAACTGCTTTTTTAAGAAGTGTGGTAAAGTTTGCGAATTCTTTCCGTAAATAACTACCATTGCACATTCAGCTCATGAGTTATACAGATAGTTACATTTGAAGATAGTAATTTGAGAGAGCTTATGAAAAAAGAATTTACGATTAACGGGCCGTTAAGCGAATTACACGGTGTCATTCACATATGCCCGGATGAATTTGAAGCTGGAAATGTGATGATCATGTGCCACGGGTTCCGCGGTTCCATAGAAGGCGGCGGGCGCGCGGCGCAGCTGGCTGAGGAAATAAGTGAACGGTTCGCTACGGTTGTGCGGTTTAACTTTACACGATGCGCCAAGCTGTCGGTTCTCGTGGAAGAATTGAAACGAGTGATAGATTATGTGCGTGAGACGCTGGATCCGGAATTCCTGATTTTATTGGGGTGCAGTTTCGGCGGCGCGGCTTGCCTGGTTACCGCCAGTACGGATGAGAAGTATCGACCGGACGGCCTGTGCCTGTGGTCTACGCCGCATTATCTGCCGGGCACGTTTGAACGTATTTTTGATTCAGTTGACCGTGATGCATTTAATAATGCTTTTTTAGACAATAAAGACATCGTTTTGGATGACGAGATGGGCAGGGATGTAATAACCTCCGAATTTGTGCAGGATCTTTTCCAATATGATCTTGGTAAAATGCTCTGTAACTGGAGAGAAGGCGCATTGCTTGTAATTCATGGTGAAAATGATGAATATGTGCCGCTGCAGGATGCGAAGAAGAATTACGCGTTGGCTGGCTGTAAGGATAAAAAGATGTATGTGATGCCGGGGGACGATCATCACCTGAACCTTTGCTGGAATGTGGCGGGGGAAATGGTGAAGCGGTGGATTGTAAAAGAGCGTTATTCCTGGGGCGCTTCCGGTTCGTTTTCTCTGTCGCGCTGTGAGGGTGAGAAAGGGCAGAATATGCAGAGGGTTGACAGCCTTTTTAATCAAATCCACGAGATTGCCTGGGACTTTTGCAGCCAAATGCCAGACAGGGACGGTACGTCAGAGTATCTGCAAAACGTGAGGAAGGTTGCTGAACTGTATGGCAATGCCAAAGATGCGAAGGCCCTTGCGGTGGAGGAGAATACAAAACCGGTGGAAGAGTATTTGACGAATATTATACAGCAACTGGTTCGATTGCCGATACTGTGACAGGCGCGTGCAGGCAGTTGGGAATTAACGGTATGCATTAAAATCCAGCAAAAGGAGGACTATGGTTTATGGCTTGTGATTTGGATTGTAAATACTATTCGGAAGAGGCGGCGGATAAAATCGCTTCCGCGTTGAAAAGGAAAGGTATAGCATATAGCGTTGCTGAAGAAGGCGCGCATCAGATGGCAGTCTTTCGTTTTTCTCTTCCGATGAAGGGCGCGGCAGAAGGCTTGCTGAAATTTTCTCTTGAGATGGGAGATATATATAAGAACCATTGCTGGTCTTGTATCATTCGCGCTTTGCTGCCGATTGCTCCGGACAAGGGTGATAAACCAGTCGATCGTCTCATTCGTTATTGTATTCATGAATACTGCTCCCGTGTCAATCAAAAGTACCACAGGGGTTGTATGTATATGGATGAAGAGGACAGAATCTGGTTCAGGGACTACTATGAATTCAGTGAAGAGGACGATTTGACCGGCCTTGTGGACTTTATTTATATGTTGGTTTCAGAAGCAGAAAGCCACGGGTTTGGAATTTATCATATTCTTACTGGTATGGTACCGAGAGATGCCTTAGGAATCAGTGAAACGGTAAACAAGATGATATGTATGGATTTGCCCATAGAAAGCAAGGCCGAACTGGAAGCAAGAACCAATGCAATGTTTGCAGAACTGGTTGAAAAAGTGGAAGCAAATGGTAATATATCTTCTGGCAATATTGTCAATGGCCCTTTGAAGGATACGGAACGTATGATTCTTGGGGTCTTGAAGAAAAAACCGGATTCGTCAAGGGCGTATATTGCAGATAAGATTTCTGAATCGGTTAGAACTGTGCAAAGCGTGCTAAAAGCACTGGAAGAAAAGGGATATATTCGGCAAATAGGCTCGAAACAACGTCCGTTATGGGAATTTTTAAAGTGAATATTCCTGCGTATGTATTAAAAGTACAATGGACGGGGAAGGTAGCTGATACACAATATACAGATTGCCGGGAATAGAGAGAAGATTCTCTGTTCCCGGCTTTTATCAGAAGGACTTTTATATGAAGACTGGAAATAAATGGGTTTTCCGTTCTTTTGACGGATGGAATTAAAACACTGAAAAGTTTGCAATACGTCTGCAAAGTTTTCAGTAGGAATGTTTCGTGTAAAGTTCTTCGTCACGTGTTGCCATACGTAAGCAAAAAGGATATAATAACGTACAACTTTTACAAGAAGTGAGGCTTTACCGATGGAGTTACATAAGATCATCAGGTCAAAACGCATCGCGTTAAAAATGACGCAGCAGGAACTGGCGCAAAAACTGGGTTATAAATCCACGTCCACCATTGCAAAAATTGAGTCCGGTAAAAACGATATTCCCCAGGCAAAGCTTGCCGCTTTCGCCGAAGCTTTAAATACTACGACGGCTGACCTGATGGGATTTAAAAATGTAAAACCGGTTCAAGAGGTATCGGCAAATACGGTAACTTGCACTATTTCCAAGGGCAAGCCGCAACTGGAAGAATTGATTAAGAAGCTGGACAGACTTGACGAAAAAGATCTGAATCGTGTGCTCTCCGTCATGAAACCGTTAATCGAGAACTTCGTAGCAGATGATGATTAATGTAAGGAGTAAATCTTTGCCCTACTATTTTATTTATAATACAATAGCTTGCTTTTGTGTTCACTAAGATATATAATAAATGCAGACAACAGGAACAACAGGAGAGGAGTGAGCATATGGCACTATCAACATTAACTGCAAGAGTAGAAGATTATGATAAAGTTGCTTTTGATGAATTTTGTTCATCCGTTGGGCTCACCACGTCTGCCGCTATTAACCTATATGTGAAGGTAGTTGTTCGTGACAGGAAAATCCCGTTTGAAATCAAACAGGAAGACCCTTTTTATAGTTCGGCTAATCAGGCTCATTTAATGAAATCAATTAAACAGCTTGAAGATGGGAAAGGAACAGTTCACGAACTGACAGAGGCAGACGATGAGTGAAAAGATATGGTCTGATGAAGCCTGGGAGGATTATTTGTACTGGCAGATACAAGATAAGAAAACTCTCAGGCGAATCAATCTTCTTATCAAAGATATTGAGCGCAACGGCCCGGCATCAGGAATCGGGGAACCAGAGCCTTTAAAGGAGAATCTTAAGGGCTACTATAGCCGACGGATTAATGCAAAAGACCGTCTCATATATAAAATGCAAGATGGACGGATATACATAGCACAATGCCGCGGACATTACGATGACAAATGAATAGGGAACAGCTAAAACGGCTTCTGAGGTTTAACGTTCAGAGGTCGTTTTCATTTTGAAAAAATGTCAAAAGATTATTGTATGAGCGTACCAACAGAAACAGACTAATTTCACTACGATATATGGTGCTCTTTGACTTCTGTTTTACATACTCCTTCCGTTCTTTTGACGGATGGAATTAAAATACTGAAAAGTTTGCAACAGGTCAAGCAAAATTTTCAGTAATAGTGAAAAGTTTGCAATGCATCTGCAAAGTTTTCAGTAGGAATCTTCACGTGTTGCCATACGTAGGCAAAACGGGTATAATAACGTACAACTTTTACAAGAAGTGAGGCTTTTACGATGGAATTCCCTGCTTATTTGTAAATCAGTACCACCCTGGGCGTGTTGTAATACTCAGAATAGTCCCAGAAGTCATCTTCTTTCTGGAAGCTGAAAATAAAAATGCCGTAGTTTTTGTAGTCCGGCGTAATGAGCGCCTGTTTGAAACTGCACTTCACCAGTTTATGGCACACATACTGGAAATACCCGTGGGTCTGGCCGTGGTACTCAAAGTGCCGGATGTGGCGGATGGTATTCCAGCCGAAAAATTTGGCGTTGGTAAAGCCCAGGATTTCGTAAATACGTTCTGGGTTTTCGCCTAAATCGTTGTTGCGGGGATCGATTTTTGTTTTGCCAAGTTCGATGGCTTCTTCTATGGTCATAATGGTTTTTTCTCCTCTTTCTTTACGATTATGTTCCTGCTGTGCGGCTGCACAGCAGGTTTTTTGCATTTTATGGGGTTCCCGCTTCTTCGGTTCAATCTTCCTCTTCCGCGCCGCCCACTGGCGCCATGTCTTCGTACAGGCTGGGCATTTCGGTCGTTTTGGTTTTGCCGCTGGTATGGACAGGCTGTTTGTTGCAACCTGCCTTGTCCGGTTTCGGCCAGTTTTGTGAGGAAGCGTCGTCTTCCGCGATGCCCAGCAATTTGCGGTAACGGTCGTTGCGTTCTTTCGCCTGCTTATTTTTCCGATGCACGTTGGCCAGCGTCAGGCAGTAACAACGTTCCTTTAACCGCGTCAGGGCTGATTTGCGGGTAATGTTGTTCTCTTTGTCAAGGATCTCCGGCGACAGGGATGTGGCGACGATGACGGGCACGAATTTGTCGTAGCAGATATTGACGATTTCCAGCACGTTCATGTCGCTGAAGTAGGTTGCCGGTTCGGTGCCGTAATTGTCGAACACCACCAGGTCGTGACGGCAGATTTCGTTGATATATTCCTGCCGCTTTTCCCGGTTCAGGGAAAGCAGGTCTGTGACAATATCCAGGAAGCTGGTGACAAGGCAGCGGTAGCCTTTGTCGCACAAGGCGTTGACAATCTGCACGGCGGTATAGGTTTTGCCGGTACCGCTGATGCCAAACAGGAACAGGCCTTCCCCCCGGGGCCTAAATTCCGCAAAATGCTCCGCGTAGTGTTTGGCATAGCCGGTAATGACAGGGCTTCCCCCGTCGTCGTTGGCGAAGTTCCACTGGCGCATGTGGGCGTAGGGAAGGGCGTGGCTGCGGCAGTTTTCCGCCTTGATTAATTCTTCCCGTCGCCTGCG
>JAEEGH010007547.1_pt1 | contig 26105 bp, 20 predicted proteins | sample 9134181 | NCBI WGS metagenome assembly JAEEGH01 (sample SAMN16246544, study PRJNA631951) | gut metagenome | biome: gut microbiome; feature: rumen; material: DP-attached | host: Bos | place: Iran: Karaj | collected 2018-10
GCCCATGAACAGCTAAGCGGCGAAGTTCATCAGGTTGCCGGCCATGCGGGACCACTCGAACTTGTTGCCCCAGATGGTGCCGAACGGAGCGGCCATGTTGGTCACGAAGGAAATCATCGCAAAGATGAAGCACATCGTGATGATGGCCACCAGATTGGTGTTTTTCTTGGTTTCAGTCATGTTGTCTTGTGTTTTATTGTTAAATAATTATAGTCGGTCGGTTAAAAATCTCTCAAATATAGAAAATTTTTCGCAACTTTGTATACAACTAAGACAACACAACAAAACAAATGTACATATGAAAAAATTACTGATCCTGATCGGTGCAGTCGCGCTTCTCGCGGCCTGCAACCAGAAGAAGGAACCCGTCCTCACGGCCTCCGGCCTGAACCCTGAAAACTTCGTCGCCACGTACAACGACGCCCCCACCGCCCTGTACACCCTGACCAACGCCAATGGCATGGAAGTGTGCGTCACCAATTTCGGCGGCCGCATCGTCTCCATCCTGGTCCCCGACAACAAGGGCCAGATGCAGGACGTCGTCCTGGGCTTCGACAAGGTCTCCGACTACTTCCCGGAGAACAACCAGACGGACTTCGGCGCCTCCATCGGCCGCTATGCGAACCGGATCAACCAGGGAAAGATCACCCTGGACGGCGTGGAGTACCAGCTCCCGCAGAACAACTTCGGCCACTGCCTCCACGGCGGTCCCACCGGCTGGCAGTATCAGGTGTACGAGTGCGTCGAGGCCGATGTCAAGCACGTGAAGCTCCTCCGCGTCTCCCCCGACGGCGACAACAACTTCCCGGGCGAAGTGAAGGCCTACGTGACCTACACCCTCACGGATGACAACAAGATCGACATCCAGTACGAGGCCACGACCACGGCCCCGACCGTCATCAACATGACGAACCACTCCTACTTCAACCTCGCCGGCGACCCTGCGAACCACAGCGTCACCGAGGACGTCATGTACGTGAACGCCACCTGCTACACCCCGGTGGACGACACCTACATGACCACGGGCGAGATCGTCCCCGTCGAGGGCACCCCGTTCGATTTCCGCGCCCCGCACGCCGTGGGTGACCAGATCGACGCCGACAACGAGCAGATCCGCAACGGCAACGGCTACGACCACAACTGGGTCCTGGACACCGCCGGCGACATCACGAAGGTCGCCGTCGAGCTCTGCTGCCCGACCACCGGCATCGACCTGAAGGTCTATACCGACGAACCCGGCATCCAGATCTACTCCGGCAACTTCCTCGACGGCACCGTCACCGGCAAGAAGGGCGTCGTGTACAACCAGCGCCACGGCATCTGCCTCGAGACCCAGAAGTATCCCGACACGCCCAACAAGCCCGAATGGCCGTCGGCGGTCCTCCGTCCCGGAGAGACCTACCGCAGCCACTGCATCTTCGCTTTCAGCGTGAAATAAACGAAAAGCCCGGCACTCGCCGGGCTTTCTTAATCTTTCCAAGTAGCCGAAACCACGGCCTTCGCGGGCACCGTGATTGTAACCGTGTGGGTTCCGGACACGAATACGAACGGTTCGGCGCGCGCGCCCTCATTCAGGATAAGGACCGCATAGGACTTGTCCGGATTGCGGAAAGCCAGGTAGGTCACGTCCGCGGGGGCGCGTCCCGTCGTGCCGATCCGGACGGCGCCGGGCTTGATGACCACGGACGGGTGGATGACGTCGTACCAGTGGGACTTGCGGTCCACGGTCTTGAGCCCGTAGGATTTCGGGTCGATGGACACGGCGCCGTAGCAGGTGTCGCAGCCGCCCGGACGGTAGGGCTTGCCCTCGTTGTCCAGCATCATGTTCCAAAGGGTGATGCCCTTCCCCCAGCGTTTCAGCGTGCCCAGCACGATCTCGCGGAAGTCCTCGCGGAACTGCTCGCCGAAGCCATGGCCCGCATAATTCCAGGTGCCGATGGACGCTTCCGTGAACCAGATGCCCTTCTCGGGGGCGGCCTGGTGGATCTTGTCCAGCTCGGAGACGTTGCCGCCGTAGTTGTGCCAGGCGGAGCCGGCCGCATACTTCGCGGCGGCCGCGTCGGCGTAGATGTTCAGCGGATAATTCCGCTGGTCGGCCTTGTCGTCGTAGTTGTAGTTGTGGTCGAACAGCATGATCTGCGTCTTCAGGCCCGCCTTTTCGAAGGCCGGACCGACGACTTTCAGGAAATCGCGCTGGTCTTCCCAGGGCATGTACAGGGACATCGAGTTGCCGTGGTTCAGGGGCTCGTTCTGGAGCGTTACGCCCAGCACTTTATACCCCCGCTTCTGCATTTCCTGGATCCACTTCACGAAATAGTCGGCATAGTCGGCGTAATATTTCGGGTTCAGGCGGCCGGAAGTCCAGCTGTTGAACGGGTTTCCGTTCCCCTGGACATCCATCTTCATCCAGCGCGGGCAGCTCCACGGAGAGCCGATGATCTGCACGGCAGGGTTGATCTTGTAGATCTCGTCCAGGATCGGGAACAGGAACGTCTTCTCGCTCTCGTGGACGGCGAAGTTCGCCATCCCCTCCTTGTCGCACCAGGTGTACTCATCCATCGAGAAGTCCGAGCCGCCGATGCAGACGCGGATCAGCGAAGAGCCGGCGCCCGCCGTGGGGCTGAACAGTTCGGTCAGGAGCTTCGTACGGTCTTCCTGGCTCATTCTCAGGAGGTTGTAGCAGGAAGCCTGGGTGATGGCGAGGCCGAAGCCGTCCACCGTCTGGAAAGTCTCGTCCGTGAAGCGGACGACGTTCGGGGACATCGTGGCCGCCTTGCCGAAGGCCACGCCGGACTTCTCGAAGTCGCGGGTCTTGTCGAAGGTCGTGGTCCACAGGGTGGCGTCGTAGACCGTCGCCGGGGGTTCCGGCGTCGGGTCGGGCTCGGTCGACGGCACGGGGTCCTTGCCCCCGCAGGCGCAGGAGCACAGGGCGAACAGGCCGATGAGCGCGTATAAGGACACTTTCTTCATAATCATCAATATCCGGCGTTCTGGCTCATGTTCGGGTTGGCGTCGAGGGCCGTCGTCGGGACCGGCAGGAAGAGGCGGGTCTCGGTGAGCGGCTTGCGCTGCTGCCAATAGGAATCCTTGGCGTTCATGCTGTCGTGGACCTGGTAGATCCGGTCGTGGCGGGCGAGGTCGAAGAAGCGAAAGCCTTCGAAGGCCAGCTCCAGCCGGCGCTCCTTGAGGATCGCGTCGATGGCGGCGTCCTGGCTGGCCGGAACCGCGATCCCGGCGAGCTTCGCGCGGGTGCGGACCTTGTTCACGTACTCGGTCGCGCCGGCGAGGTCGCCCGTGCAGGCAAGCGCCTCGGCGTGCAGGAGATAGATCTCCGCAAGACGCATCACGAGGATGGAGGAGATGTTCGTCGGCATCTTGTGCATGAACGCATAGTTGTCGGACGGATAGTAGTTGCTCCAGCCGCAGGAATCCCACACGATGGAAGCCTTGTAGCGGACCTCGTCGCCCTCCTTCTGGAAGGCCTCGATCAGGTCGCGGGACGGGGTGGTCCACTTGGCCCAGGAGTAGCTGTCGTTCGGGCTGTAGGCGTTGCGGTGGTACATCATATACACCCAGTTGCCGCTGGCCTTGTTGGTCCACTGGACCTCGAAGATGGACTCCGGCGAGTTGCGGTAGGCGTCGTCGTCATCATAGCTCCAGAGCTTGCCGTATTCGGGCTCCAGGGAGAATCCCATCCCCTCGATCTGGTTGCAGTACTGGATGACCTTGCTCCAGTCGCGGATGGGCTTCTCGGCGTAGATGCGGGCCAGGAGGCCGATCGCGAAAGCGTCGGACATCAGCATCTTGTTGGCCGGATTGGACTTCGGCGCGTACTGGGCGGCCCAGGTGAGGTCTTCCACAAGCTGCGCGTAGACGTCGTTCATCGGCGTGCGGTCCGGATAATAGAGCGGATACACCTGTTCCACGTTCTCGACGGTGATGGTCGGGGGAATCTCGAGGACCATCGGGGCGTCGCCCCAGAGCTGGGTGAGGCGGAAGAAGCAGAAGGCTCTCCAGATGAGGGCCTCGGCCTTCCACTGGTCACGCTCGGTCGTGGACATCGAGCTGTCTTCGGCCTGGATGCGGTCCACGTTGCAGATGATCTGGTTCGCGTTGGAAACCTGGGTCTGGTACCAGTTCCAGTCGCGGGTGATGTTCTTGTTGGACCCGTCCTGCTTGTTGGCCTCCAGGGCCATGATCTCGGCCGTGTTGGTGCCGCAGTAAGCGTTGTCGGCGCGGGTTTCGGAATAGACGAGCCAGTCCTCGAGGCCCATCTCCTGGATGTCCTTCACCCAGCTGTTGTACAGGGAGTTGCGGAGGCTCTCCATGTCGGAGCGGCGGGTGTACTGGGAGGCGGTCTCCTCGGAGTCGCCGGAAGTCTCCACGTTGCCCTTGTTGAAGGAGGTCGGGGAATACAGGTCCAGGTCGCAGGCAGTCAGGGCGAAAATGGCGGCGATGGCCAGGATGTTATTGATCTGTTTCATATTGCTGCCGGTTTAGAAGTCGATGTTCACGCCGAAGATGGCGGTCTTCACGTTCGGATAGGTGCCGTAGTCGATGCCCATGTTGGTGGCGCTGGAATACTGGCTCATTTCAGGGTCGTAACCCGTGTACTTCGTGAGGGTCAGGAAGTTGGAGAGGGTCACGTAAGGCTGGATCTTCGCGATGTTCAGCTTGCGGAGGAACTTGCCCTGGAAATCGTAGGACAGGGTGATGTTCTTCACCTTCAGGTAGGAACCGTCCTCGATCCAGTAGTCGGAAGGCTTCGCGTTCCAGGTCTCGCCGGCCTTGGGGATGTCGGTGATCTGGCCGGGAATCCGCCAGCGGCGGACGACGCTGTGCAGCTGGTTCGCGCCGTTCTGCATGCCCATCATGTCCACCTTGGACACGTTGAAGATGTCATTGCCGTAGGAACCGGTCACCAGGATGCTCAGGTTGAAGCCGTAGAAGTGGAAGTTGTTGGTCATACCGCCGATGAACTTCGGGTTGGCGTCGCCGATGTACTGCTTGTCCGCGTCGGTGATGTCGCCGTCACCATTCAGGTCCTCGTACACGAGCAGGCCCGTCTCCGGATCCACGCCGCCGGTGACCTTGTAGCCCCAGAACTTGGACAGGGCCTCGCCGGGAGCCATCCGGACGATGTTCTCGCCGATGCGCTCGGGGTTCACGTAGTAGTACACCTGCTGGAGTTGGAGGTTCTCGAGTCTGTTACGGTTCAGGGAGAGGTTGAAGTCGGTCGTCCACTCGAAGTTCTTCCGGGCGACGTTCACGGTGTTCAGGGCGAACTCGACGCCCCAGTTGGACATCGCGCCCTCGTTGCGGAAGATGCTCGGGTTCGGGGCCGGAAGGGAAACATTCATCAGCAGGCCGTCCGTCTTCTTGTAGTAGGCGTCCAGCGCGAGGGTGATGCGGCTGCCGAACAGGCTCGCATCGATACCCACGTTCGTCTGCGTGGTGGTTTCCCAGGTCAGGTACTTGTTGCCGAAGTTGGACTTTCCGCCGATGGACGGGACCGCGTAGGCGTATTCCTCGTTGGTCCAGTCATAATAGGTGGTGCCGTAGGTCTGGACCCAGGCATAGTCGCCGAGGCCGGACTGGTTGCCCTGCTGGCCCCAGCCCGCGCGGAGTTTGAGGTCGTTCAGCCAGGAGACGTCCTTCAGGAAGTCCTCGCCGGTGAGACGCCAGGCGGCGGAAGCGGACGGGAAGTAGCCCCACTTGTGACCCGGAGCCAGTTTGGAGGAACCGTCTGCACGGAAGTTCACCGTGAGGTAGTACTTGCTGTCGTAGTTGTACGCGACGCGGCCCAGATAGGACATGATCGCCCACTGGGACCAGCCCGTGGACTGGCCGCGGAGGCCGCCCTTGTTGCCGCCGCCGAGGCCCCAGATCCTGTCGTAGTACTCGGGGTTGAAGTTGCTGCGGGAACCGCTGAGTTGCTGCCAGTCGGAGGTGGTGGCGGAGGTACCGGCCATCACGTCCAGGTTGTGCTTGCCGCCGAAGGTGTCCTTGTAGGAAAGGATGTTGTCATAGATCATCCGGCGGTCGTCGCTGCGGGTGTCCGTCGCCTCGCCGTGCTGGGTGCGGCCATAGCCGGTCTGGACCGGATCCAGGTAGGACCAACTGTGGACCCAGCGGCGGTCCATGGAGACCGTGCTCTTGAAATTCAGTTTCTTGGTGAAGTTGATCTGCGCGTAGCCGGTGAGGATGGCGCGGTCGGTGGTATCGAAATTGCTTTCGCTGCGGGCCATGTTCTCGGCCGGCGTGGTGTAGCCGCCCAGGCCGTAGAAGGCGTCATAGTACTGCTTCGGATTCTCCGGATCCCACACCACGGCGTAGGTCGGGGTATTGATGACGGAGAGGACGACGCCGGCGCGGTTCGCACCCGTACCGGAAATGATGCCGTTGTTCTTGTAGTTGGAATAGGCCACGTTCGCGCCCACGGTGAGCCACTTGTACATGTCCACGTCGAAACTGGCGCGCACGTTGTAGCGGCGGGCGTAGGCGACCTTGATGATACCCTGCTCGTCGGAATAGCCGCCGCCGATGTAATAGCGGAACTTGTCACCGCCGCCGGAAACGCCCAACTGGTAGTTCTGGGTGATGCCGGTCTGGTAGGTGTAGTCGAACCAGTCGGTCTCGTCCTTGAGGCCGGCGGGGATATTGATATTGAATTCCTTCGCGTATTCGCGGTACTCGTCCACATTCAGGACCTCATAGGAACGCGTCACGTTGGACACGCCCACATAGGAGGTGAAATTCACCCGGGGAGCCTGATTGCGGCCGCCTTGCTTGGTGGTGATGAGCACGACGCCGTTCGCGGCGCGGGAACCGTAGATAGCCGCGGAGGAAGCGTCCTTGAGAATCTGCATGGTCTCGATGTCGTTCGGGGACAGATAGGCGATGGCATAGGAGCCTTCACCCACGGGAACGCCGTCCACGACGTACAGCGGGTCATTGGAAGAGGCGATGGAACTGTTACCGCGGACGCGGACCGTCATGCCGGATCCCGGCAGACCGCTGGTCTGCTGGACCTGGACGCCGGCCACCTTGCCCTGGATGAGACCGGAAGCCTCGGAAACGGGCCGCAGGGCGGCGTCTTCGGTGGAAACGATGGACACGGCCGTCGTAAGGTCCTTCTTGCGGACAGAGCCGTAGCCGATGGCCACGACAGCGTCCAGCGCGAGGGCTTCCTCCTCGATGGTCACATCGACGACGGAACGGGAGCCCACGGTTTCGGTGACAGTGCCGTAGCCCAGCGCGTCGAAGACGAGCACGGACTGCGGACCGGCGACCGTAATGGAATACCGGCCGTCAGCGTCGGTCACGGCGCCGTTCTGCGTGCCCTGCTCCAGGACCGTGATGCCGATCGCGGGATAGCCGGACCCATCCGTCACCGTGCCCGTAACGGTCCGCCTCTGCGCGTAAGCCGCTACGCTCAGAAGCATCATTACGAATACAACGATTTTTTTCATAAAGGTGTTTGGAATGGTTTGTTCAAGTGTGCGCCCGGCAGCCAATGCCGGACGGTGCAAAATTACAGACGAACAGACGCCGTTATTCCACTTTTGGGACTTAAGTGGATGAAAACTGCCTCTCCGAAAGGGTTCTGCACTGATTACCAATCAATTGCAAACCAATTCCAGTGCAACAAAAGTGGATTTCAAAAAGGGTCGAGTGGACGAGTGACGGCCGATTGGTCCCAGCCAAGACAAAAAAACTCCGCCCTGTTGCAGAGCGAAGTCGAGAAATCTAAAATCTTTTAATTTATAACTAAAAATATTTATTTAACTTAAAAACCGTAAATAGTTTGCTTATCCAATTAAAAGATTATACCTTTGCAGTGGACATTGAATTCAATTCATGTCTATTTGTTAAGTTCGTTTTATATACCGGCCGGGTCTCTTGGGGAGGAGACCCGGCCAATCTTTTATCTATGTGCCTAAGAATCAGAACCTGATGGCAATGCCGCCGAGACCGTACGGAAGTTGCGGTGAGTAGCAGCCTTCCAGGACGATGCCGAAGGAGTCGCTGAAATTCAGGCGGAAACCGCCGAAACCACCCCAGCAGAAGGCAAGTTTGCTCTTGTAGGAATCAAATCGCACCGCGGCAATGCCGGCAAGACCACCTGCGTGGAACTCCACGACACGACCCAGATTCCAGCCCAGCATCACACGCGGGGCAACAGAGAGATCCAACTTCCGCGTATCCAGGGAAGAAACACCACCGTGACGGAAATTCCCGCCCAACTGGAGCCCTCCGTAGAGATGAGCCGCTCCGAGGTTCGCGACCGAAATGTTCCCGGAGACAAGACCTCCGATGCCCGGGCCGTAACCGCCCTGGATGGTGATGAGTTTGGTGCCGGGCTTGTCCGGCTCCTTGGCGTTGCCGCTGAAAGCGGCTGTGAGCGCGACCGCGAAGGCCGCAAGCAGTACGATCGTACGTTTCATCGGTTCAAGGTTCAATATGTCGTTCTTACAAAGATACGAAAAAATCCGAACGGAGATACCGTAATATAAGTACATGAACAAAAAAGGGCCGGTCCCCGAAGGAACCGGCCCGATTTGTTCACGGTCAAGATTGACTACTCAACACCCTTGATGATGAAGTTGTAGGCAAACTTGATTTCCTGCTGCCAAGGATTCTGGAGTCTCACAACCACAGGGATCGTGATGGTTCCACGGAACTGGACCTCAGAGGTGTAGTCGAAGACGACGTACGGAGTGAGGGTCTCGTTCTCATCATTCTCATCAACGAAGGTCTTGCCGTCAGCGCTGAACTTGACCTTGAGGAGCTTCTTGAGTTCCGCAGGGAGTTCGACATCGCTGTAGTCGAACGCGGCCTTGATGTGATAGGCTTCCTTGGCGTTGATACCCTTCATGTAACCATTGGTGGTGCTGGACTTGGTAGCGTTCTCAGCGGCGTTACCAACAACCCACTCGCCATCCTGGATCACGAAGAAGGAAGTGTTGTTCGGACGGTTGTCCTTGAGTTCCATACCCTTGAAGAGAGGCTCGGCGTAAACCTTGTTCTCATCGAGGACGATGGTGAAGCCATTGGCCTTAGGAGCCTTGAACGGCGTCCAGCGGACCATCGCGTAGGAGCTGTAGTCGAGGTTCACACCAGCGTGCTTGACAGCCTCCTTCGGGAACTCGAAGCGGGTCGCGACCGGGAACGCATAGCCACCCTTGCCTTCCTCACCGACATTGAGCGTCAGCGTACCGAGAGCCGGGATGAACGGATGCTCGTTGGTCAGGTAGTAGAAGGTCGTGTTGTCAACCCACAGGCTCTTGTAGAGGAGGAACTCGTTGTCGCAAGCGTCCTTGTCCGGCTTCGGCAGTTCGGCATCGTCAGCCTCGAGAGCCTTGTCGGTATAGACGAACTTGGCAACCAGGCCGAGTTTCTCGAGATCTTCGGCTTCGATGATGTCATCCTTGTCATCCACCACGTTGAACGCAAGTTCAGAGAGGTTGATGTAGGCCACATCGTAGTCAGCCAGCGCGTAGCGGTTGCTCACGCGGGTCTGGGCCTCAGCCTCAGGAGTGCCCTTCTCCTTCACGGTGGTGAAGTAGGAAGGATTCACCTGGGTCCACCAGATCGGAGCGTCGTAAGGAGTAGGAACACCCTCGATCTCGGCAGGAAGCGCGTACTTCTGGATGAAGTTGTCCTCAGTGACTTCCTCGTTGGTGTTGAAGGTGTAGTAACTCAGGTGCAGGAAGTTGTAATCCGGAACCTTGAAGTTGAAGACCATCACGAGTTCGACTTCCTCACCGATGTAGGTGGTGACGTTGCGGGTCACCTCGTTACCCAGCCACAGGTTCGGGTCGGTCTCGGAACGCTTGCCGCTGTTGAAGAGTTCACCGGCAAGGACCTCAGGAGTGAGCGTGGACAGCGTGTTCAGGACGATGTCGTTGCGGTTGAAGTCGACATAACCCTTGGCAGTGCCGGAAGGATCGGCCATGCGGAGTTTGCCTTCGAGTTCAGCAGCATCGAACTTCTTCTGATCGGCAGCATACTTGAAGTCACCGTTCTCAAGCGTGATACCCTTGACGTTGATGACACCGTCGGCATCGAAGGCCTCGAAGACATCGCCGTTCAGTTTCTCGCTGGTCCAGTGATAGTAACCGTCGACGAATTCCTCGCCATTGACGATGAAGGTGTGCTCGTAAGGACCAAGGACGACCTTCTCACGGTTACGGTCGATCGTGGTGACCACACCGTTCACGGTGATGAGGGCAGTTTCGGTCTCGTAAGGAGCGACGATCTTGTAGATCTTGTTCCAGGCCTCCTGCGGGAAGACGAAGTCAGCATAGAGTTTGCCGTCCTTGATGGCGACATTCTCGATGGTGAGGTCGCACTCGGAGAGGGCGATCGGCTCGGCGAACTCGGGCTCGGCACCTTCCTCAGGGATGTCGGCAATGGCGACGGTAGGATTCTTCGGCTGGAGACCGGCGAAGTCGGTGATGGAGACATCGAGTTTGTTCTTCAGGAACGTGACATCTTCCTCGTCAAGCGCGATTTCGTAAACCAGACGCTGATACACGGTGCCGCCCTCGACCTGCTCATCCGGATAGAAGAGGTTGTGGTCCACGTCGGCATCTTCGGCATAGGTCCAGAGGATTTCGGCGGTAGCATCGACGGAGCCAAGCGGCTTCGTGATCTCGACATCGCCCTCGAACGGGGTCTTACCAAGGACGGTCTCGAAGAAGTAGTGACCGGTGATGACGTTGCCGACGGCGAGTTTACGCTCGGCAGCACTCTTTTCCGGATTCATCTCAACCTCGGCGTAAACCTTGGGAGTAACGATGAAGTTCTCTTCATCCAGGGGAGCCTCGGCCGTATTCTGGTCAAAGGTGAACTCCTTGAAGTTCGTGGTGACGGTGGGAACGAGATGACCCATCTTGGCGGCATCCTCGACGGTGTAAACCTTACCGTCAATCAGGAGACCGGGAACAGCCTGGTCCATGACGACACGGTAACCCTTAGGATCCTGCTCGGGCTTCTCACCGACGGCATCTTCACCGTCCTTGCGGAGGGCGCTGTACGGGAGATACTGGTAATCAGGAACAGCACTCACAAGAACCGTGTTGCCATCCTCATCCTTCTTGGGATTGCCATCCTCATCCTCTTCGGGCTTGTACGGATCCGGGAGGATCTCGATCTCGGTCACACCGGGATAGAGCACATTGTAAGCGGAAGCGAGTTCGTTCTCGTAATCGATCCAGTCATACTCGAAGGTATCCCAGTCGATATCCAGATCGTAATCCTGGAGGTGATACAGACGGAGTTGGGCGGCGAAAGCGGAACGGGCCTCGAAAGCCTTCAGATCCTCATAGGAATAGACACCGAGGACCCAGTCATTCATATCGTAAGAGAGCGGGAGACGGTCGCCACCGAAATACATCTGGTCACCGTACATGGTAGCAGCAGAACCACCAGCGATGTAAGAACCGTCCTGCGTGAAGATCTCCAGGGAATAGTTGGGCTTGATGCCGTTGGCGGCAAAAGCGGCGGAAGCGACGTTCTTCGGCATCACCGTGAAGGTGATTTCACCGGAGGCTTCGTCATACTTGTCAACGGAAACGATGTTGAACTCAGGAGCGGCAACCTCGGCCTCGTCGGCACGGGTGTTGACCGGCTTCACGGAGAACCAGGCGACGATACCCTCATAACCGGTATCCTTGGCATCCTCACGGGTAATAGGATTCTCAAGGGTTTCCTTGATAGCGCGGGCAATCGTACCGGCATACTGAGCCGGGAGGAACTGGTAGGTAACCTGGGTGGGCTCATCGATGGCGAGAACCACCTTCTCAGGCTCCGCGGGAGCGGCATCCTCACCCTCGGCCTCAGGAGTGACGGTCTGGGTGACGAAAGCCATGTTGGAGGTGATCTTCAGGTCGTCATAGTCCGGAACATAGACGATGCTCTGGATGCGCTGCAGGGCCATGGCGAGACGGCTGTAGATCTGGTCGAGAATCTCGTTGAGTTGCTCGATAAGGTCATCGATCAGTTCGTCGGTGTAGGCCTTGGCTGCCTCGAGGGTAGCGGCATCGGCGTCGTCGATGTAAGCCTGGAGGTCGCCCTCGGCAAAGGCGAGTTCGTCGACGATATCATTGACGGTGCCTTCGAGAGAGGTGACACGGATGGCCAGTTCCTCGAGGTCGCCCTCAAGTTTCTCGATCGCTTCGTTGATCTTGCCAATCTTCTCGTCCATCTTTTTCTCAAGGGCTTCGTCACCGTCCTTGATCGCCTGCTCGAGTTCGGACTTCGCCTTGGCGAGTTCATCCTGGAGGTCTTTCTTGGCGGCCTCGAGTTCAGCCTTGGTGGCGGCAATCTTGACAAACTCCTCGAAAGTGGTCTTCAGGACGTAGTCGTTGAGTTTCTCATAGACTGCGGCAACGGCAGCGTCGAGTTCCTCCTTGGTGGCATAGTTCGCCTTGATCATTTCGACAGACTCGTTCAGGAGACGGAGTGTCTCGGCGGTCTCGGCCTTGTAAGCATCGAAAGTGGTCTTGTCGAGTTTCGTGCTCTGGAGGTCGGAGATCTGACCGTTGATCTTGTCGATTTGCTGCTGGATCTGCGCCTTGAGCGCCTCATCAGCAGCCTTGTAGTTGGACTCGAGGGTGGCGATCATGGCCTTGAGGGCGTCCACCTGATCTTTCAGGTCGGCGGCCGTCTTCTGAGCCAGTTCATCAACCTTCTTGTCCACCTTCTGGATGTCGACTTCGTAGTCGGTACATCCGGCAGCAAGCAGTGCTACTCCTGCAAGGAGGAGCGCTGCGAGTTTCGTGAATTTGACTTTCATAAAGTTGGTATAGAATTAAGAGTTGTTGATTACTCGATGGTGCTGAGCACGACGCGGTTCAGGTCGTTCTCGGCGAACGGCTGGATCCGGTCGCCGTTGCCCACGACGGAGACGATCCGGGACTCGGCGATGCCGCGGTCCACGAGGAACGCCTTGACGGCGGCGGCACGCTCATCGGACAGGCGCTGGTTGATGCGCTTGGTACCGGTGCCCTTGTCGGCGTGGCCGGCGATGGCGACGTTCACGTCCGGATTCGCCTTGAGCCAGTCGATGTAGCGGATGAGTTTGGCGGCCTCCTCGTCGGAGATGACGGCGGAGTTGATGGTGAAGAAGGTGTTCACCTGGCGCATCTCGGCGGCGAGACGCTCGGCGGCAGCCTTTTCAGCGGCGAGTTTGTCGGCGAGGGCCTTCTCGGCGGCAGCCTTCTCGGCAGCGGCCTTCTCGGCGGCGAGTTTCGCAGCACGCTCGGCCTCGAGGCGGGCCTTCTCAGCGGCAGCGGCAGCCTCGGCGGCGGCGAGTTCAGCGAGGTACTTGGCGCTCGGACGGGTGGTCTTGCCGAAGTTGATCTTCAAGCCGGCGAGGGCGTTGAACTGGAAGTCGGGATGGCCGACCTTCTTGGAGTTGAACTTGTCGGAGAGCACGTTGTCGTTCACCTCGAGGGTGAGGGCGACGGCGTCGCTCAGACGGAAATCAGCACCCAGGCCCACGCGGGCGACGGGAGTGATCATTTTCTTCTCCCACAGGAGGGCAAAGTATTCCTTCGGATTGGTCTTGGTGACCTTGGTCGCGCCGTTGTTGAAACCATAGGCGGCACCGCCGCCGATGAACACGAACGGATTGAACACGCGGTCATGCTTGTAACCGAAGAGCTGCGCCAGATTGAGGGTGAGGTCGAGAGCGCCCTGGAGGTAGTTGAACTTGTAAACCTCGGACGGGGCGACGACAGCGCCCTTGCCCTGGTAGCCGGCGACGTTGAAGCGCAGGCCGAGGGTAGGATTGAACTGATACCCGAGGGAGAGGGCTCCTGCAGGGGTGATCAGGTCCTTGAATGCGGTTTCGCCGATGGTGTAAGCGGCACCGCCCTGGATCTGACCGTACCAATGCGGATTGAACTCCAGACTGGGATCGGACTTGCTCTGCTGCGCGAAGGCCACCTGGGCACCCAGCGCAACGGCGAGAATCAGTGTTAAGCTTTTCAGTCTCATATGATAAGAATTGTTGTTGTTCTTCCTTCTATTATTAAAATATTTAAGGTATGCCGACGTGCTTTTTGGCCTTTTTAGGCGCCCGAAAACACAGCGTCCCGTGTGGACACTTCAGTATACATTGGCAAAATTAAGCAGAATAATCTGATTTTCCCAACAAATTCTCAACTTTTATCCAAATAAATCGCTGAAAAATGGGATTGTAACAGGTTTTTCGTACCTTTGCAGACACTTAAAAATGAATAAATCCAGATTACCGATAATATGGCCATGACAATCGACCTCAACGAGCAGGAACGCGGGCGCCGGGAATCCCTTGCGAAACTCCGCGAACTGGGCATCAATCCATACCCCGCCCCCCTCTATCCCGTGAATGCGACCACGGCGGAAATCGAGGCGGGTTACGACCCCGGAAAGGGGAATTTCGACGATGTGTGCCTCGCCGGACGCATCATGTCCCGCCGCATCATGGGCGCCGCCTCCTTCATGGAACTGCAGGACCACGCGGGACGCATCCAGGTGTATGTCAAGCGGGACGAGATCTGCCCCGGCGAAGACAAGACCCTGTACAACACCGTTTTCAAGAAACTCTTGGACATCGGTGACATCATCGGCATCAAGGGCTTCGCCTTCATCACCCAGACGGGCCAACTCTCCGTCCATGCGAAGGAACTCACCGTCCTGTCGAAGTCCCTCCGCGTCCTCCCCATCGTGAAGACCGACGCCGACGGCACGGTCCACGACGGTTTCGCGGATCCGGAACTCCGCTACCGCCAGCGCTACGTGGACCTCGTGGTCAATCCGCAGGTCAAGGAAACGTTCGTCAAGCGGGCGAAGATCATCTCCACGATGCGCCGCTACTTCGACGAGGCAGGCTGCCTGGAGGTGGAGACCCCGATCCTGCAGCCCATCCCGGGCGGTGCCACGGCACGCCCGTTCATCACGCACCACAATGCGCTGGATACGGACATGTATCTGAGGATCGCGAACGAACTGTACCTGAAGCGCCTCATCGTGGGCGGCTTCCCCGGGGTGTACGAGTTCGCGAAGAACTTCCGCAACGAGGGAATGGACAAGACGCACAACCCGGAGTTCACCTGCGTGGAACTGTACGTCGCCTACAAGGACTATAACTGGATGATGGACTTCACGGAGAAGATGCTCACCCGGGTGGCCGAGGCCACCGGCGGACTCGTGAAGGACATCGCCGGGAACGAGATCTCCTTCCAGGGCCCGTTCCGCCGCCTCCGCATCCTGGACGCCATCCAGGAGTATGCCGGCGTCGATGTCAAGGGCATGGACGAAGCGCAGTTGCGGGAAACCTGCAAGAAACTGGGCGTGGAGGTGACCCCGGAAATGGGCGTTGGCAAACTCATCGACGCCATCTTCGGCGAGTTCTGCGAGAAGAACCTCATCCAACCCACTTTCATCATCGACTATCCCGTGGAGATGTCCCCGCTCACCAAGCGCTGCCGCTACGACGACACGCTCACCGAGCGGTTCGAACTCTTCGTCGCCGGCAAGGAACTGGCGAACGCCTACTCCGAACTGAACGACCCCATCGACCAACTCGCCCGCTTCGAGGAGCAGGCCGCCCTCAAGTCCAAGGGCGACGACGAGGCGATGTACATCGACTACGACTTCGTGCGCGCGCTCGAATATGGCATGCCGCCCACCTCGGGCATCGGCATCGGCATCGACCGCCTCACGATGTTCATGACCGGCAACGACGCGATCCAGGACGTGCTGTTCTTCCCGACCATGCGTCCGGAGAAATTCTAGGTTCCCGCCCTAGCCGGGAATGACCGCCATGCGCATCGAAAGCATCACATCGGCACAGAACCCGAAAATCAGGAATCTGCTCCTGCTGCAGGAAAAATCCAAGGCGCGGCGGGAGCAGGGTCTTTTCGTGGTGGAAGGCCGGCGGGAACTGGAGCATGCGCTCCAGGCGGGCTTCCGGGCACGGACCGTGTTCGTGTGTCCTGAATTGGCGGGGGGAGATTCCTTCGCCGCGCAGAATCCCGGCCCGGACACGCTCATCGTCGAAATCCCCCAGGCCCTGTACCGGAAAGTGGCCTACCGGGACGGGACGGAGGGCGTGATCGCGGAGATGGAAGTCCGCGAGCGGCGGCTGGAGGACCTCCTACTCGGAGAGAATCCGCTGGTGATGGTGCTGGAGTCCGTGGAGAAGCCCGGGAACCTGGGCGCGGTCCTTCGCAGCGCCGATGCGGCCCATGCCGATGCGGTCATCGTCTGCGACCCCCTCACGGACCTGTGGAACCCCAACCTCATCCGGGCCAGCATCGGCGCGGTCTTCACCGTTCCCACGGTGTGCGCTACCTCGGAGGAAACCATCGGCTGGCTCCGGGCCCGCGGCATCCGCATCCTCACCGCCCAACTCCAGGATTCCTCCTGGTACTATGATACGGACATGACCGGCGGAACGGCCCTGGTGATGGGCACCGAATCCACCGGTCTTACCGACATCTGGCGCCGCGCCGCGGATGCGCACATCCGCATCCCCATGCTCGGCCGCCTGGACAGCCTTAACGTATCCGTCTCCGCCGCCATCCTCCTTTTCGAGGCCGTCCGGCAGCGGAACGCCTGATCCCTATCTGATCTCTCCGGATTTCACGCGATCGAGGAAGTACTTCACCCGCCAGGTATAGTTCTTCGGATCTTTCGCGTAGGAATTCGCATGGACGGCTCCGGGGACGAGGACGAGTTCCTTGTAGCCGTGGGTCTTGGCTTCGTAGTTCTTGAAGACGTGGTCCACGGGAACGAAGTCGTCGGCGTCGCCGTGGATGAAGAGCATCGGGCGGTCGCACTTGGCGAGTTGCTCCACCGAGGAGGCCTCCTTGAAGCCCCAGCCGTAGCGGCGCTTGGAAACGATGCTGGCGCTGTTCAGGATCGGGAAGGGAGGCAGATGGAAACTGTCCTTGAGGTTATGCGCGAACTGGTCCCAGGCCGAGGAGTAGCCGCAGTCCTCGACGAAGGCACGGATGTAGGGCGGGAGGTCGTCGCCGCTCATCATCATCGTGGCGGCCGCGCCCATGGACACGCCGTGGACCACGGTGAAATCGTTCTTGAAGATGTCATGGGCCAACACGGCCCAGTCCTCCACGTCCAGCCGGTCCAGCCAGCCCATCTGGGCGGCCTCGCCCTCGGAATAGCCGAAGTACTGCAGGTCGGGGACCATCACGTTGTAGTTGAATTCGTCGCGGTACATCCGGACAAGGTACATGAAGACCAGATGGTTGTCCGTGTAGCCGTGGACGATGACGGCGGTACCCTGGGCCGTGGCCGGATCCTTGGCGGGGGCATAGACCGCATGCAGTCTGTGGCCGTCCGGATCGGTACGGGTGATATCCTTGAAAATGCCCTTCGCATGCAGGTCGTCATACCAGGCGATGACGCCGGGGGCGAGGGAATCGGCCTTGGCGCGGGTGCGCTGGATGTCGGCCTCGCCGTGCTGGGCGGGCTTGAGGGCGTAATTCGTCATGAATTTGCCGGCGAGGCAGCCTGTGAGGCAGTTGCCGGCGAGGAGGAGCGATGCGCTCCAGAGGATGAGGCGTTTCAGAGTCATAGTCAGTGTGGTTATCATTTCAAAAAGTCGATGGCGCCGAAGACGCCCAGCGACCCCAGGAGCATGATCGCTCCGGCCAGGAGGACGCCGAGCAGGACGTACAGGACGCTTTTCCTGAAGTCCATGTCCAGGATGCTGGCGGCGAGGGTGCCGGTCCAGGCGCCCGTGCCCGGCAGCGGAATGCCCACGAACAGCAGCAGGGCCACATACAGGCCCCGTCCGGCCTTTTCCTCCAACTTGCGGCCGCCCTTCTCGCCTTTCTCCAGGCACCAGGTGAAGAACCGGCCTATGTACTTCTTGTCCCTCCCCCACTCCAGGATGCGGCGGGCGAACAGGAAGATGAAGGGAACCGGAAGCATGTTGCCGATGACGGCGACGATGCAGGACGGGACAATGGGAAGGCCGAAACCCACGGCATACGGGATGGCGCCGCGCAGTTCGATGAGCGGGACCATCGAGATGAGGAAGACGATGAGGTATTTCTTCATCGGATCTTGCCCATGAACTTGATCAGTTCCTTGCACACTTCGGCTTCGCTGAGTCTGCGGTCCTCGGGATCCTTGAACACGAGGTCGAACGTGTTCTGGGGCAGTTGGACGCGGCCGACCTTGAAGTGGGCGCGGGAGGCTGTAGCCATGAACTCAAGGGTATAGTCGGTCGTAGGGAGCAGGGAGATGAACAGGTCGGGCTCACCGTCGAGCATCAGGGCGACCTTCTCGCGGGAAGGCTTTCCGAACCAGTTGAGGTCCTTCTTGAGGATGGTGGTGGTGATGCTGGTGATGAGGCGCTCGCCCTCCGTGAGTTTCCGGAAGTCGAAGAAGAATACCTCACCCTTGATGTTGTGTTCACGGAAGAACAGCAGGAGGAGGTTCTTGCACTCGTTGAAGGAAGTGTCTTCCACGTCGATGAACGCGACGGCGGAGCGGATCTTCGAGAGCGGGACGAATCCCGTGGGCTCCGTGGAGGCGTTCTTTTTCAGGCTGTGGCGCCTGAGCATATCTTTGACCGGTTCCAGCATAATCTATTTCGTGTTGGCCGCGATGAGTTCGCGGATTTCCAGTTTGGCGTCCCGCCAGCGGGGAATGTCTATTTTCGTGCCGATGACTTCGACCACCTTGGCGGCGATGACCGAGCCCACTTCCCCGCAGACGCGGAGGGGCATCCCGAGCGAATGGGCATACAGGAAGCCGGCGGCATAGGTGTCCCCGGCCCCGGTGGCATCCACGGGCTTGGCCGGCCAGGGGTCGATGAAGTGATATTCGTCTCCGGACTGGACCATCGAGCCGGCCTTGCCCACCTTCACGACGGCGATCCGGCAGTGCCGGGCGATCTCGCTGCAGGCCTCGCGCGGTTCGAGTTTGGTGAAGGCCTTGGCCTCGGTCTCGTTCGCGAAGACGATGTCCACGTAGTTTTCCACGAGGTTGTGGAAGAAGGCGTCATTGGACTCCACGACATTGTAGGAGGCCATGTCGATGGAGATGAGGCAGCCGGCGGCCTTCGCGAGGCGGGCGGCCTTCGCGATGAGTTCCTGGTTCTGCACAAGGTAACCTTCGATGTGGAAATAGTCGTAGCCTTCGAACATCTCCGGCACGAGGTCGTCCGGACCCAGTTCCAGGGTGGCTCCCATGTAATCCGCGAAGGTGCGTTCCGCATTGGCGCCCGTGATGAAGACCATGCAGCGGCCGCTGGACTTGGTGCCGTAGAGCATCTGCGCGCGGACGCCATACTGCTCCATCGTGCTCTTGAAGAGGTTCCCCAGGTCGTCGTTGCCGATCTTGCCGATGTAGCCCGACGGCATCCCGAAGATGGAGGTGCAGGTGATGGTGTTCGCGGCCGATCCGCCCGGGACGTACTTGACGCCGTATTCCTTCAGGGCATCCCAGATCCGGTCGCCCGTCTCCATATCCACGTGCTGCATGCTTCCCAGGGGAAGGTGGTACTTCCTGAGAAGCGTGTCGTCCGGGAGGACGGCGAGGATGTCAGTGAGGGCGTTTCCGATGCCCAGGATGGATTTCATACGAAGGCGGTTTTTCCAATAACCTACAAATTTATACATTATTTGGGGATTTTCCATTAACTTTGTGTCACCAATGGATAAGAAAGTGACAAATATCCTCCGGTACGGGCTCTGGATCGCAGTGGCTGCGCTTCTGGTGTACTTTTCGTTCCGGAACGTAAACTGGAAAGACTTCGGCGCCGCCCTCCGGGAGTGCCACTGGGGATTCGTCGTCCTGTCCATGGTGTTCGGCGTGGCTGCGTTCTTTCTCCACGCGCTCCGCTGGCGGATGCAGTTGCTGCCGCTGGATGCCTCCACGCAACTGGCAACCACCTGGAACGCCTTCAACATCTGCACGATCACCAACTATGTCCTGCCCCGCATGGGCGAAGTCGCCCGCTGCGGCTATGTGGTCCGGCATTCCGGGCGGGACGCTGAAGGGAAGCGGCTCGTCACCTTCGACAAGGTGCTGGGAACCGTCGTGGCGGACCGCATCTGGGACCTGCTGTCCCTCATTGCCGTCACCCTGCTGGTCGTCGGCCTGATGTGGAACCGGTTCGGGACCTTCTTCTCGGAGACGCTGTTCCCGGGGCTCACCGACAAGGTCCACCTGTGGTGGATCCTCGTCCTCGCCATCTTCCTCGCCGGCGCATTCATCGTCGCGTGCTGGCGGCTCCGTGGGCGCGGGGGCATCTGGGGTCGAATCTGGGGATGGATCCAAGGCATCTATGACGGCCTGGTTTCCTGCATGCACATGCGCCAGGGCTGGTTGTTCATCCTGTACACGGTCCTTCTCTGGTGCATGTATTGGCTGATGTCGGCCAGCATCATGTGGGCCTTGCAGGGCATCGACCCGGCCTCCGTAAGTCCGGAACTCGCCGCCGCCCTTGGGCAGATCGACCACCTTGGGATGGCGGATGCGCTCCTGCTCATGTTCGCCGGCGCCCTCAGTTCGCTCATCCCCGTTCCGGGCGGGTTCGGCGCCTTCCACGGCGCCGTCGCCCTGGCACTCTCAAGCGTGTATGGGATCCCCTTCGGAATCGGCCTTGTCTTTGCCACGCTGTCGCACGAATCCCAGGTCATCGCAGGCATCCTGTGCGGAGCCTCGTCCTACATCCACGAAACTTTCTTCCGGCGATGAAACGCTTCGGACTCATCGGCCACCCGGTCGCAGGCTCCTTCAGCCCCCGGCTGTTCGAGGCCGCCTATGGCGGCCGGTACGCCTATGACCTGCTGGAAGGTGCCGATTTCGGTGCATCCTGGCAACGGTTCCTGGACCATTATGACGGCATCAACATCACGGCCCCCTTCAAGCAGGACGCCTTCCGCTCCGTGGACGTCCTCTCCGACGACGCACAGCGCTGCGGCGCGGTGAACCTCGCCGTCAAAGCCTCCGCCGGCATCGTCGGTTACAATACCGACGTGGATGGCGTCATCCTCGCGGTCCGCGAGGCCTGCGGGCTGCCCGTTCGGGAGGAACCGGCCAGCAGTACCGCGCAGGTGCCGTTGTCAGATGCGCTCGTCGTCGGTTGCGGTGGTGCCGGCCGCGCTGCGGCGGTAGCCGCGCAGCGCCTCGGCTGCCGCGTCACCCTCGTGAACCGCACCCCTGCCCGCGCCGCCGCCCTTGCCTCGGAACTCGGCTGCACCTGGATTCCCCTCTCCGCCTTCTCATCGTCCTATGCCCCAGCATCGACCGAAACTCCTACCCCGTCCGGCACCACATCCTTGGAGACTGCCCTCCTCAACCCGCTGCCGGCAGACGGCCTTTTCCCCGACCTGGTGATTTACACGGTCCCCGGACCGATGAAGGGGTTTCCGGCATTCCCGGACGCGGTAATCCTGGAGGCGAACTACCGGACTCCGTGCCTGGAGGGTCAGGGACGGGTCTATATTTCGGGCCTGCGATGGCTCCTGTACCAGGCCGTTGCAGGGTATTCGATTTTTACCGGCGAAACGCCGGATGCCGATGCGATGTTCCGGATTTTTTGCTAACTTAGGGGTGTTAAATATTTGTATTATGGCACTCAACAAAGTCATGCTGATCGGTAACGTTGGAAACGACCCCGAAATCCGTTACCTTGATTCCAATCCCCAGAGCCCCCAGGGCAATGCCAAAGTGGCCTCCTTCCGCCTGGCCACCACCGAACGCTACCGCGACCGCAACGGGGAGACCCGCGAAAACACCGAATGGCACAGCATCGTCGCCTGGCGCAGCAATGCCGACCTCGTGGAAAAATTCGTCCACAAGGGCAGCCAGATCTACATCGAAGGCAAACTCCGCACCCGTCAATGGACGGACCAGACCGGTAACAAGCGCTTCACCACCGAAGTCCAGGCCGACAACATCCAACTCCTCGGCAAACGCACCGACGCCCCCCAACCCGGCACCGGCGGCTACCAGGGCCAGCAAGGTTATCAGAGCCAGAACTCCCCCGCCGGCGGTTACCCGGCCCAGGGCTCCCAAGGCGGCTATCAGGGCTACCCGTCCCAACCCGCTACCGGCGGCTACCCCACCCAGACGCAGCCCGGCCCCGGCTATCAGGGTCAAGGCGCCCAGGGCGGCTTCCAGGGCCAGCCGGCACCGTCCGGCCCCGCCTCTGACGCCCCGGACGACGACCTGCCGTTCTAGAGCGACCTTCCGAAGCATTCACTGTCGAAGGTGGTCCAGCGATTGGACCACCTTCGACGTTTTACCCGCTTTTTCGCTCAAGGTGTCCCACCTGATAGACCACCATCGGCACATGAGATCCCCCCTACCCCAGCACCAGTTCCACGGGGCAGTGGTCGGAGCCGAAGACTTCGTCGTGGATGGCGGTGGAGAGGATGCGGTCGCGCAGGGCGGCGGAGACAACAAAGTAGTCGATGCGCCAGCCTGCGTTATTGGCGCGGGCGTTGAAGCGGTAGGACCACCAGGAATACTTGACTTCGCCGGGATGCTGGAAGCGCCAGGTGTCGATGAAACCGGCGGCCAGAAGGGCGCTGAACTTCGCGCGTTCCTCGTCGGTGAAACCGGCGTTGCGGCGGTTGGAAGCGGGATTCTTCAGGTCGATTTCCTCGTGGGCGACGTTCAGGTCGCCGCAGAAGACGACCGGCTTGGGAAGGCCGCCCAGGTAGGCGCGCATGTCGTCCTCCCAGCGCATCCGATAGTCCAGGCGGCGCAGGCCGTCCTGCGAGTTGGGGACGTAGGCGCACACAAGGAAGAAGTCCGGATACTCCAGGGTAATCGCGCGACCCTCGTGGTCGTGTTCGTCAATGCCGATGCCGTAGCGGACGGACAGCGGCTCATGCTTCGTATAGATGGCGGTGCCGGAATAGCCCTTTTTCTCCGCATAGTTCCAGTAGGAAAGGTATCCGGGGAATTCCAGGTCAATCTGGCCCGCCTGCAGTTTGGTTTCCTGCAGGCAGAAGAAATCGGCGTCGAGGTCCACGAACACGTCGGCGAACCCCTTCCCGGCCACGGCCCGCAGGCCGTTCACGTTCCAGGAGATGAATTTCATGGCTTCTTTCAATTCGTTCAGAGGGTCAGGATCAGTCGAGGGTCCAGGTGGCGCCTTCCTTGGTGTCCTTGACGGTGATGCCGAAGGAAGCGAGGAGGTCGCGGATCCGGTCCGATTCGGCCCAGTTCTTCTCCGCACGGGCCTTGCGGCGGTCCTCCAGGACGATGTCCATCACGCCTTCCAGCGCCTTCTCGGCCTTGCCGGAACCTCCGGCGGCCTCCTCGTCGCGAAGGCCCAGGACACCGTAAACGATGTCGCCGAACAACTGCTTCAAAGCGGCCTTGTCGGCCTCGGAAAGTTTCCCGCCGTTGACCATCTTCACGGCCTCGAACAGGTGGGCGATGGCAATCGGGGTATTGAGGTCGTCGCAAAGGGCGTCATAGACGTTTTCGATGAGGGCCTTCACCTCCGTGGAGGGATTCCCGGTCGAGCCGGGAATGACGGAAGGGTCGCTCGGAGCGGCCCCTGCGCCCAGCTCCCGGCCGGCCTGCATCAGGCGCTTGTAGCCCTTTTCGGCAGCCTGGAGGGCTTCGTTGGAGAAGTCCAGGGTACTGCGGTAATGGGCCTGGAGGATGAAGAAGCGGATGGTCATCGGGCTGTAGGCGCGGTCCAGTTTGGGATGGTTGCCGCTGAACAGTTCCGGCAGGGTGATGAAATTGCCGAGGGACTTGCCCATCTTCTGCCCGTTGATGGTAATCATGTTGTTGTGGACCCAGTAGTGCACGCCCTGGGTGCCGCGGGAGGCCTGGTTCTGCGCGATCTCGCACTCATGGTGCGGGAACATCAGGTCCATGCCGCCGCCGTGGATGTCGAACTCCCTGCCCAGATACTTCTCCCCCATCACGGAGCACTCCAGATGCCAGCCCGGGAAGCCTTCGCCCCACGGGGAGGGCCAGCGCATGATATGCTCCGGCTCGGCTTTCTTCCAGATGGCGAAGTCGTACGGGGCCTTCTTGTCGGACTGGCCGTCCAGGGTGCGCGTCCCTTCCAGGGTCGCCTCCAGGGTACGGCCCGACAGGACACCGTAGCCGAAATCGGCATTGTACTTCTCCACGTCGAAATACACCGACCCGTTGGACTCGTAGGCATAGCCCGCCTCGAGAATCTTCTTGACCGTCTCGATCTGCTCGATGATGTGGCCGGAGGCACGGGGCTCGATGGACGGAGACTCCACGTTCAGCAGCCGCATGGCGTCATGGTAGCGCTCCGTATAGGTCTGGACCACCTCCATGGGCTCCAGGTCCTCCAACTTCGCCTTCTTCGCGATCTTGTCCTCTCCCTCATCGGCATCGTGCTCCAGATGGCCCACGTCGGTGATGTTCCGCACATAGCGGACCTTGTAGCCGAGGTGCTTCAGCAGCCGGAACAGGACGTCGTAGGTAACCCCCGGACGGGCATGGCCCAGATGCGCATCCCCATAGACGGTGGGACCGCAGACATACATGCCCACATGGCCCGGATGGATGGGCACGAAAAGTTCCTTGCGGTGGGTCAGGGTATTGGTCAGAAAGAGGTTTCGCATAAAAAAAGCAGTCTGAAAATCCAGACTGCTAATATACGAATTTTATTTCATCCGAACGGCCTTTTTCGCCACGGTCTTTCGGGCTCCCTGAGCGACCTTCGGCTGCCCGCGATGCACGGAAACCTTTGTCGCCGTACGTGCCTTCACGGAAGCGGAACCGGCAGACCGGGTACCCGGCAGACGCGTCATCGAGAACGGGAACTTGAAGTTGCCCGCATTGGAATTGTACGGATGATACTCCTGATTCTTATGGTCCCACATGTAGTACTGCATCGAATGGAACTGGGTTACATAGGTGCCGTTATCGGTTTCCAGCGTGACATTCGCAGCCCGAAGTTCCGCGACGTCTTTCTCCAGCATCACCATCTGGGCCACGTCGATGCCCTCGTCGGTAATGATCGTCAGGCCGTTGGAGTCGAAGATATTGCCCAGGAACACCTCATCCACATCTCCATAGCCGAAATCCTTGTCCTCATAGGTATCGAGATACTGGGACCGGATGTACAGGCAGCCGTCCGGCTTCCAGAACTCGCCCTCCAGATACTCCATGTTCATCTGGAAATTCACGGCATCGCCGCATTCCCAGCCCGTGATCTCATACAGGAAATTGTTGTCGATATGGTCGATATGGATGTCATATCCTACCGTCCCGCTCATCACCCGCCAGTCGCCCAGCCACTTCGCGTAGGAATCCGAGGCGTCTTCCTCCTGGATCGTGAAGGACAGTTCGGCATAGTCGTAGGTGGGCTTGCCGTCCTTGTCCAGATCGAACATGAAGGCGAGCCAGTTGCCGCTCATCATCCGGTTGAACAGGACGTCATACGTATCCGCGTTGAACGTCTCACCGTTTTCGCCCAGCGTCTCCGCCTCATACTGGAAGAACGCGACTTCATCGTTCTTGTACACATCTTCAAAATCCTTCGGCCGGATCATCCGGAAAAGGAAACGCCCCGCTCCCTTATACTTGAACCGGAAGCGTTCCACCTCCTCCACTTCACCGTAATCGTTGACATAGTCTTCCCGTCCGATATACTGGATGGACCAGTCCTCGCGGACATTCGCTTTCGGGGTCACGGTCTCCTGACCGCCGCCACCGCCGCCATGACTGCCATGGCCGCCATCGTAGTCCGTGTGGTGATCGAAAGGATCGTGCTTGATGCATCCGGTGACCGCCAGGGAGGCTATCGCCGCCAAGGCGAAAGTTTTGAACAGAGTTTTCATGACATGCGGTATTTTCTGCAAAGATATACAAAAAGCCGGCCATAGTGAAACGGCCGGCTTGGATTGTGTTTTTGGGGAACGGCTACAGGTCGTTCATCGCGGCGGCGTAGTCGGTCTTGGACCCCACGACGATGTCCTGGTAGTCCGCGAGACCGGTACCGGCCGGGATGAGGTGACCGCAGATGACGTTCTCCTTCAGACCCTCGAGGTGGTCCACACGGGCCCGGATCGCGGCTTCGCTGAGCACCTTCGTGGTCTCCTGGAAGGAGGCGGCGG
>JAEEGH010007548.1_pt1 | contig 26105 bp, 21 predicted proteins | sample 9134181 | NCBI WGS metagenome assembly JAEEGH01 (sample SAMN16246544, study PRJNA631951) | gut metagenome | biome: gut microbiome; feature: rumen; material: DP-attached | host: Bos | place: Iran: Karaj | collected 2018-10
GGGACAACGCGCATTAATCCGTAACCACTCGGGATCAGCGGGGACATCGTCTGCATACGGATGCGGGTATACTCCTCGAACGCCCGTCCAACTTCCGGATGTGTTTCCAGAAGTTCCTGATTATTGACCAGCATTTCCATAATGCCGGGAGCAAAGATCTGCATGAAGTAGCGGTTTTCCTTGGTTTCGGGATCAATTGTCCAACGGAAAACACCAATCCATGCCAAATGCTGTGCCAGGCGGTCGACCTCTTCTTCCGATTTCCCGGTCTTTCTTGCCAGATAGGCAGTATTCCGTTCTTTGCGGAGGCCACAGGCTATCGCCACATCCGCTTCATCATCAGTTACGATGCTGGCCAGGCTGTAGTATTCAGGAGCATTCTCATCGATCTTATTAACTACTCCTGTCATTCCTCCCACTATGTGGCAAAGTTTGACTATTTTCGGTCTCAGTTCAGCCATGTTTCTTCTCCGTTCTGTTTAAATTGCTTCTATTTCTTTTATCATGTATTCATTCCCTCTGATGAGGAAAGTTCTGCCGCTGCCGCAATACGGACAGGTTTTCCCATGCGGTATTGTAGAGTACGTACCACGACATTCTTCACAGTAGGTTATAGCAGGTATTGATTCTATTTTCAAGCTTGTATTCTGAAAACGCTCTGTTTTTTTGCTCGCATATTCCCAAAAGCTTTCCAGATACTCAGGGACAATACCGCTCACTTCCCCGACCTGCAGCGTAATCGAACCTACCTGCTGCAAGGCTTTCTCCTTCATGAGGTTCTCAACCGTATCCATCACATAGTAAATCGTGCTGAGTTCGTGCATTACTTGTTTTTATTTTTCAGGATTCTGATTTCGCGCTTCAGAGCATAAGGACCGATTGCTTTCAGTTTATCCTCCGCCCGGAACATATTGGAAGCTTCCGGAATATCGCGGGAAAGATGAATCGCCTCAAACTGGCACTTTGTCGTGCACAGGCCGCAGCCGATACACTGATTCTCATCCACTTCGCAGGCCCCACAACTCAGGCAGCGGGCAGCTTCTTTTTTCACCTGTTCTTCTGTGAAAATCAAGCGGTCATCCTTAAAGGTTTTTCTCTTCTCCTCATTATGGCGAACCTGTTCCCGGTGTGCATGGTCATAATCCATTGGAATAACAGCAGTGTCCTTATTGAGTTCAATAAAATGCCGAAGATTGCGGTTGATCAGCAGATCCTGCCCGGGCTGCACAAAGCGGTGGATCGAAATGGCACCTTCCCGTCCGGCAGCAATCGCATCAATGGCAAATTTCGGCCCGGTATACACATCTCCGCCGACAAAAATGTCTTTCTGCGCCGTCTGATAGGTTATCGCATCAGCCTCTGCACTATTCTTTTTCCCGATTTTCATCTCACCGGTATCCAGTTCACCCCAGTCGATCTGCTGGCCTACGGCTCCGATCACGGAATCCAGCTCAATGAGTTCAAATTTACCGGTTCCGATCGGTTTGCGACGCCCTTTTTCATCCGGCTCGCCGAGTTCCATCAGCTCGACTTTCATTCCGCAGACCTTGCCGTTATCCCCGAGAATCTCTACCGGAGAACTGAGGAACCGGAACCGAACGCCCTCTTCCATCGCCTCAGTCACTTCCGCAGGATCGGCGGGCATTTCTTCCCGTGAGCGGCGGTAGATGATATAAGTCTCTTCCGCACCAAGCCGAACAGCTGTACGACAAACATCCATTGCCACATTTCCTGCTCCGATAACCGCACAGCGTTTTCCGATCTCCGGTTTTCTGCCGAGATTGACTTCTCTGAGGAAGTCTACTCCGCCAAATACACCTTCCAGATCCTCACCGGGTACTCCAATCGGTGCTGACTTCTGTGCACCGATTGCCAGATAGAATGCTTTATAGCCTTCCTCGCGCAGCTGCTGAAGCGTAACATCTTTGCCGACTTCAATTCCGCAGCGGAAGGAAACGCCCATCTGTCTGAGCACATCGATTTCGGCATTGATCACATCCCGCTCAAGGCGGAAGGAAGGGATGCCCATTGTCAGCATGCCGCCGGGCACTTCGTTGCGCTCAAAGACCGTCACATTCTCATACCCCATCTCTGCCAGCCGGTAAGCACAGCTCATGCCGGCAGGTCCTGCTCCGATCACGGCAATTTTCTCCGGGAAGGGGCTCAGATCCGGCTTGAAGTTCTTTCTCGGAGGAATATACCTGGTCTCCTCCTTCAGTTCGAGATCAGCAACAAACTTCTTAATCTCGTCTATGGCAAGTGCCTCGTCTATACGGCCACGGGTACAGGCATCCTCGCAGCGTCGGTTGCAGATACTGCCGCAGACTGCCGGGAAAGGATTATCCTGCTTGATCAGCTTAAGAGCATCGAGATATCTTCCCTGCGCAGCCATTTTGATATATCCCTGCACTGCAATATGCGCCGGGCAGGCAGTTTTGCAGGGAGATGTTCCGCTGTCATAGCAGTTCAGCTGGTTCAGTTCCTTATAATTCAGCGACCATTTGTCAGGGCCCCATTTTACCGCATCCGGGAGCTCATGCTTGGGATATTTCACAGGTCCTTCTTTTGTACAGAGCTTCTGACCGAGGCGGGCAGCACCGGCAGGACATACTTCCACACACTTTCCGCATGCAACACATTTTTCTTTATCCACGTGTGCTATATAGGCGCTGCGCGACATATTCGGTGTATTAAACAGCTGTGAAGTTCTGAGTGCATAGCACACACCCGGTGCGCAATTGCACATACCGAATATTTTGTCCTCACCGTCAATATTCGTGATCTGATGAACATATCCGAGATCTTCCGCCCGCTGGAAAATGGCAAGAGCCTCTTCCTTTGTAATACGGCGGCCCTTTCCGGTTTCAACGAGATAATCTGCAAATTCTCCGACCCCGACACACCAGTCAGCTTTCACATCCCCTGAGCCGCGGCCCTGAATTGATTCCGCACGGCGGCAGGAGCAGACACCTACCCCGATGTGCCCGTCATATTTCTCAAGCCAGTGTGATATATGCTCAATGCTCAGGGAACGGCTCTCCGCCGGAATGGCTTTTTCCACCGGAATGACATGCATACCGATTCCTGCGCCTCCGGGAGGTACCATCGGTGTGACCTTTTCCAGCGGAAGGAATGTCATATTATTAAAGAACTCCGTAACTTCCGGATTCGTTTCCGGAACCGTAGGATGCATGTTCAGCAGTTCCGCTGAGCCGGGAACATACTGAGGCAGCACATACAGCCTGTTCTCCCGTGTATGAGGGATCTGTTTGTCATAATGTTCCCCATAATGATACTCCAGAAGCCCAACTGTTGCCATTTCCTGAAGGACGGAATACAGATGCTCTTCTTCCTTTCCGGTAAGCTTCACCAAATCCTTCAGGGAATATGGAGTTCTGACGGACATTTTCAGAGCGATTTCCACCATTTCATCGTTCAGAACGTTGACAAAGCCCTTATACTCAGGGCTTGTTTCATCCAGTTTCTGAATTCCGAGTTTATATGGGATGCGGTCTGTTATTTTTTTCCCGAGTTTTAAAAGGTTTTCCTTATTGTTGACCATTTATGATTCCTTTCGTCCTGCAGTACAGAACAGATTAAATGAATATGCCGGAACTGTCGGGAATAATCCCGGCAGTTCCGTATTATTTTACATGATAGGGATTTTTACCTTTATATCGCTCAGCGGCCATGCTGAGCAAAGATGATACCAGCCCATTTCCCTGTCCATTCTGCGCCGGTTCTCTTCGTCCGGAAGGGTATACACATCGCCCGACAGCACATGAGCACGGCATAATCCGCATTCTCCGTTACGGCAATGAGTATTGAGCATGATTCCCGCTCTTTCGATAGCGACGGCAATCGGCTCTCCGGCTGCAGCAGGAATCACATCTTCCTGAATACCGCGCACAACTGTCACCGAAAAAGTTTTTCCAACTGCTTCCTGCGGATACCCTGGCTGGCGGGCAATATCCGCGGGATTGTTAACCACATCGTGCCGGAAGCGGCGCTGCGGAACGCCGAGCTCCTTCAGAGCCTTCTCCACAAAAAGATACATAGCACGAGGGCCACAGAACATATAGGTGCAGTCCGGCGTGGAATACTTCTCTATAATATCTTTTGAAATAAAGCCTTTCTCACCCTGCCAGTCAGGATCATCGGAAAGGATGTGCACTACCTTAACATTGCTGCATTTCTTTTCAACTGCATCAAGTTCTTCCTTCAGGACGATATCATCCGACTTGACAGACCCGTACAGAATCGTCAGGCGGCAGCCCTGCATTTTGCCGGAAGCAACTTCCTTCGCCATGCTCATAAACGGCGTAATGCCGGAGCCACCCGCCAGTGCAACAATATCCTTTGAATCTCTCAGAGGTTCCCAATAGAAAGTGCCGAAAGGCAATGTCCCGTCGAGCACATCACCCTCATGCACATTCTCGAACATGTAGTCCGGAACCAGATAAGGCACGTTGCGGCGGATCGTAACTTCAAAGAAAGGATGTTTGCCCCTTGCCTCATACGGCGCCGATGCCAGAGAGTAAGGTCTTGAGAGAGTACTGTTCCCGATTTTGAAACGGAAATTGACATACTGCCCGCACTGGAAGACCGGAATATGCCCATCTGCACTTTCAAACCGGAAGGTTTTGCTGGTGGGAGAAGCATCCTTTACACTGACGCAGCGGAACTTCATTTCCGCAGGATGCAAGGCGTCGGCCAGTTCCCGGATATGATCATTGGGATTCGGGATCGGAGAGGCTGAAGCATAGCTTTCTTTCCTGAGTTTGGTAACACGCGTTGCTCCGCCTGCATCTTTAATCAGACCATGGACAGATATGCTCATCTCTTTCCCTCCTTCTCTTTCTTCTGCAGATCCTCACGGACAGCTTTTGCCGCAGCGCGGCCGTTGGTAATCTGAGGTCCCATTCCGTCGCCCGACATGCCGTGAGCACCTGCAAATTCCAGACCTTCAATAAAATGATCATCCTCTTTCATGCCGAGCCTGGCAACTGCGTGATCTGCCATCCTGTGGGCATAACCATAAATCTGTCCCTTCCAGGCACCAACATAGTGAGAGACTGTCACCGGTGAGGAAATTTCAATCTCCGTGATATTCTTACGAAAGTCAATATGACCGACTTCCCGTATATACGTTTCCATCATTTCATTTGCAAGACGGCGCTTGAGATCGTGATAATCTTCTTCTTTCACGGACAGCCATGGTTCAACAGGAACCAGCACAGTAATGGAAAACTGGGTATAACCCTTCGGTGCAGAATCCGGATTTGCATAATTCAGACATATGGACGTGATATAGTTATAGGGTTCCGTCAGATTGGAATAATTCTCCCAGATTTTATTGGTGTCCATTGTTTCACCTGAAAAAGTTGAATAGTTGTATATTCCGTTCTCTTCAGGTGTTCCTTCCAGCATCAGCATAACGGAAACAGGGGTCACTGCTAGCCGCCGCCCGTTGATCATTTTTATAGCTCCGTCAGGAACTTCGCTGAGGGGTTCAATCATCTGCGTATAGACTTTATTCGGGTAAGGTGCCGATATTACATAATCACAAGCTATTTCATCGCCGCGTCTGGTGCGTACTCCGGTCACCTTTCCGTTCTTCACCAATATTTTTTCCACTTCCTGGTTGAATTCATACTGCGCACCGTTTTCCTCACACTTTGCCTGCAGCTTCATACTCATTTCGTGAGAAAAGCCGCGGCAGACATACGATCCGGTAAAGTAATCCGCCATCAGAAAAGCATATATGGTAAAGGGCAGCTCATCCATACGGTTTCCGACATAGATCCAGTACGGTGTGAGCATCTCCACGACCTTTTGCGGAAAATGATAGGTATTCATCACTTCCGTGGCACTGTAGCCGATTGTACGCACAAAATCAGGATGCTTGAGAAGCATCTGCACCTTGCTCATGGGATTAACTGACAGATAATTCATACTGTCATAGACTCTGCGGCACAACTGCATAAAGTCTAATACTTTTTCGTACATGCCCGGGACCTGTGCATCGATTTCCTTCGCCATGGTCTCATACCCGTCATGAAGAGTGATATCAATGCCGGAATTTGGAAGAACCGCACGGTAGCACTCAGGAACGGGCAGCCAGTCGATATTGACTCCCATGTCGTCGAAGAACTGACCAACCTTAAGGCGCTTTCCGGGTTTCCCGATGGACATCATCTCGTGCAGTGTTGCTTCCATTTCAAACCCATCACGCATAAAGTCCGTTGCCAGGCCACCCGGCATATTGTGTTTTTCCAGGATCAGAATATCCTTGATGCCCCAGGCCTGAAGCTGGAGACAGGCAGACATTCCTGCCAGCGCACCTCCGATGATAACGACCTGATAATGGTCTTTATAAAAACTCATACGCTCCCCTTTCAGAAGAATCTCTCAACCAGTTCACGGGAGTACTCGGCTGTCTCATCCATATCGCCGAAGGACATGATCTCTCCGGCATAGAAGGTGTCATATTTGCCCTGCATCGCCTCGACCTTATCATACCAGCCGGAAGCATAGTCCTCCGAATACACATGTGGGAAATAATACACAGACCAGGCGTTGTGCACTTCCTCTGCCGGATTGTGCATGGTCTTCAGGTCTTCGAGGACCATCTTGTTGCAGTCCTCATAAGAGACTTCCTTCATATCCTTATGGGTACGCAGAGCATAAGTTGTGATCATCTGATCAATATCGGATCTCCAGCGGCGATAATAGACCATCAGGTGCCCGAGGCGTTCCTTCACCATGTTGTCAAACACATAGTAGGAGATCTCCGGGTGATTCTCGGGTTTCGTCGTAACCGCCTGAACAGTATATCTCTCATAGTCAATTTTTGAGAAGAGAGCTTTCTCATCCTCTCTTGCATCCGCATAGTCCACAAAGCCGTTAGTCTCCCCGCGGTTACCGTCGCCGCAGTACAGTGGCGCTGTTACGATCAGCTTTTCAAACTCTTCCACTTTGCCGTTGACCGTGATAAAGACTTTGCCGTCTTTCCGCTCTATTTTGGTAATGTTGCTGTTGAGCTGAGCACTGTGCTTCAGCTTGGCATCCAGGCATTCCCAAATGTACTGGGTGCCTTCCTTCCAGGTCCAGAGATTGACATTGACGAAATTCATTGTCGTCTGGAAGTCAAGATACTTCAGAACATATGCTGCCGGGATCTCATCAAAGTAGCCATAACCAAATGAGGTGTAGGGCCCGATCCAGATATCCTGCACAAGCTCACAACCGTTTTTCTCACAGAAGGTTTTAAACGGGAGTGCAAGATCCTTCAGGTTTGGATTTTCAAACTGAACTCTTTCCCTGCCAGGGGTAACAGCATAGCCGTCACATCTGCCTTCTGCCACGCCGCGGTGTCCGTTTACATCGTAGCCTTTGTATTTAGTCTCCAGAATTTCACCGAACTTCTTTACCTGCTTTTTCATTTTCAGAAGGCGGGGAATCTTCAGGAGATTCTTCTTTGGTTCAAACGGTTCAATTACATCACCGTTACTGTTTTTATAGTTCCGGTTCAGTTTCGGGCCATCATGCGTTATACCGCAGAACTCTTCCACGTCATGAACGGCATAATAAGACGGAACACCCATAATGGCTCCCATTTCATAACGTTTTCCCTTATAATGCGGTGACCAGCATTTTCCGCCGACACGATCAGATTTTTCATAGATCACATAATTATCGTAACCCTTTTTTTCCAGATACATACCGGCTGAAAGCCCTGCAGGGCCCCCTCCTATAATGGCTATCCGCGCTGTTTTTTCCATCTGTCTTTCTCCTTTGTAAAATCAAAAAATGCTATGGTATAAAACACCGATGTGTGATATATTATATTATATAATAACTTTCATGAAAAAGCTACATGCTTTTCATTATTATTCAAATAATTTATGGGGGTTCATGTTGATTCGTTTTTCTTCCTTCTTGGAAATGTTGAACTATTATGCGCTGGTCTCCCCGGAAGCCAGTGCACTAATCTATGAGGATAATGGAAAACAGTATTGCAGTTATGCAGAACTTCTCTCCCGTTCATTGAAGACCGCAGAACGTTATCACATAAGCGGAAAGCGTTGTCTCGGTGTGCTTGCCGATGGCAGCCTTGACTGTATCATAAACATATTTGCCGCCAACATTGCCGGGCTACAGCTTGTCATACTGGATGCAAACACGCCTATGTCCGTACTGAAAGGAAGCCTGCCTTATGCAGATGTTGACTGCCTCTGGGGTGATGAAGAACTCTGCGAGGAACTCCAGCCTTTTCTTTCTGCCGGACCTTCAGGGTCTTATTCGGACCGCATTCTTTTTTTCACTTCCGGTACGACTTCCCGCTCCAAAGCAGTTGCTCTGACCGGACGCAGTTTAATGAATTCCGCCTGGAACGGTTCTCAGAAACTTCCTTTGACTGAGAATGACAGGCTGCTGTGTATTCTTCCTCTGGCTCATGTATTCGGCTTTGTATGCGGACTGCTCTGGGGGCTCAATTGCGGGGCAACCGTAGCGCTCGGACGCGGTGCACGGCATTATTTCGACGACTGTGCTTTTTACAACCCAACTGCCGTCTCCGCCGTCCCATCATTGCTTGGTTTTCTACTGCAATATAATTGCCTCAACCCGGATCTAAAGCTGGTGCTGGTTGGAGCCGGAGAATGTCCATCCTCCTATCTGCAGCGCGTTTCCGGAGCAGGCATACAAGTTTCCTTCGGTTACGGCCTTACAGAGACCAGCTCCGGCGTTGCTATCAGTGTTTCCGGTGATCCCTATGCAATGGAGGTATGCCCGGATAATGAAATCTCAATAGCAGAGGACGGAGAAATATTGATCAAAGCGCCTACCTGTCTGATGCAGGGTTATTACAAAATGCCTGAAGCGACAGCCGCAGCTGTCAAGGATGGTATTCTGTATTCCGGGGATCTGGGTTTTCTTGATGCTGACACGAAGCTTCATATCACCGGCAGGAAAAAGGATATGCTTGTCCTGGAGGACGGAACAAAGATATTTCTCCCGGAATACGAGGAAGCTCTGGCGGGTGTACTTGGAACCAAAGAGCTGGCTGTTGTGTTACGTTCCGGAAAGCCGGTGCTTGTTGTAAGTGGAAAGGCTCCGTCAAAAGGTGAGATCTTCAGAGCCATACGCCCTGTACTGGAAACCTATCCTCGCGGGCAGCAGATCAGTGATGTTGTCCTTTGGGATAATCCCCTTCCCAGAACAGCAACAGGCAAAATTCAGAGATATAAAATTTCTTTATAAACCGGAGGCAAAGCTCATGACAAGAGAAGAAGTAAGTGATAAAATTAAGAAAATCATTTTTGACAGTGTTCCTGATCGTGTGCCGGAAGTCATAACGGACGATACTGTTGTCAATACGGATACAGCCATTGATTCCATGGGCTTTATTCTGGTGATTTGCCGCTGTGAAGCGGAGCTTGGCGTGAAAATTCCCGAACGGAAATGGCAGAAGCTCAGCACGTTCGGTGAAGTTGTTGATGAATTCATGCGCCAGCTTGCCAAGACAAACAAATGAGTATTTTTCAGCGCAGCATCCATATCAGAGACTGTGATGTAGCTGTGAACCGCGCTCTTCGGCCATCCTGTCTGTTTTCCATGCTGCAGGAAGCTTCCATCGACCACACAGAGCAGCTTGGTGCAGGACGCAGCAGGACGCTGGACAGAGGATATCTCTGGGTAATTGCCCGTCAGCATGTCAAAATCAGCCGTCTGCCTCTATATGGAGAAGAAGTTGTGCTGGAATCCTGGCCCGGAGAGATGTTGCATGTGCTTTTTCCCCGTTACTATCGCATGCTGGACAGGAATGGGCAGTGCCTGCTCTCTGCCAGCGCAATCTGGTCTTTGATCGACGCTGAAAACAGAAGCCTTGTTTTTCCTGATAGTGCAGGAATAAAAGTGCCCGGCATTGTAACCGGGCATGAGATTTCCCTTCCTTCCGGCATTCGCAGGCAGGAAACCACGGTGTCCAGAAAATTTACTGTCCCCTACTGTTATACGGACATCAACGGCCATATGAACAATATCCGGTATCTCGACGAAGCCGAAAATATGATCCCTGAATATGCAGAGCAGTGTTCTCTGCAAGAAATTGCCGTTGAATACAGCCATGAGATCCGCCGGGGTGAAAGCATGACCATATCCCTCGGTATAAACGGCAGCAGCTGTTTTTTTACCGGTGACGGTGAAAAACACTATTTTTCCATGCTTCTGACATATCAAAATTCTGAAAGGAACTGAAAGAATGAAAAAACACATCGTCTGTCTCGGAGATTCCAACACCCACGGTTACTGTGCAGATCCCAATGACTGTGCAGACGGCGGATGCCGCTACAATGAAAAAGAACGCTGGACCTGCCTGCTGCAGTCAGCGCTCGGTGATGATTATCTTGTCCTGGAAGAAGGACTCAGCGGAAGGACAAGCGTATTTTCGGATCCGCTGCACGAATCCATGGATGCCGTATCCGTTGCCTATTCGATTCTGATGACACATGAACCTGTAGATCTGCTGATTATTATGCTCGGCACGAACGACACCAAAGAGCGATTTGCCGCCAATGCACCGGCAATAGCCGTTGGTATGGAGAGGCTTATCAAAAAATGCAAAAGCGTGGAATGCTGGGGTGATCATGCGCCAAACATTCTGGTTGTGTGTCCTCCGCCGCTTGGCCAGGGTTTTCATGATGAGGTTATGGGAAACGGATGCGTTGAAAAATCTCTTGCTCTCCCTGAATATCTGAAAGCGGTTGCCGAGAGGAATGCCGTGCATTATCTGGATGCTGCAGACTGTGAGTTCAACAGTGTGGACTTCACCCATCTAACTGCTCTCGGCCACAGGCAGCTGGCAGAGAAACTTGCTGCTTCCATCCCAGGCTTTTTATCCTGAAAGTACAGTCTCAGTTCTCACAAGGCAACGATGAATACTGGGTCTCCAGGCGTTCAATTTCAGCACGAACCATTTTTACTACAGTTTCCGGAGCCGTAATTTTCAGCCCATCGCCTATTGAAAAAACCCATCCGAAGAAATGCGGGCTGGCAGCCACTTCCACAACCGCGGTAAAATGGTCTTCATCCTTAGGAACAATCAGGACATCCGTCCCGAAGCGGTCTATGATTACGCCGACCAGTTCATTTCTGCCTTCAAGAGTTACACGGTAAATCTCTCCGCCAAACATTCCAAACAGGCTTTTACTGTAACGTGCAGCATCGAACTGAGCAAACTGTTCTTTTCCCTCGCGCTTCTCATTCAGGATTTCAATGTCCATCATTTTATCCACACGGTAATGTTTAATCATCCCGCTCCGTGCATCGAAAGCAACCAGATAATAGTTCTCATCGTCCCACATCATATGCCAGGGGCTGACTTGAAACCAGGAGCCGTCATTGCGCGGCTCCAGTTTTTTATGCGTATTCCAGCGGAAATAATGAAAACGTATCTGCTTACCTGAATTGATCGCCTCGTGGAGTATGTCCACGCTGTAATAGATGCGCTCATTCTCTGTTTTAACGCGGCCGACAATCAGCACCTGACGGTGAAGGAATTTTGCATCTTCTTTTCCGGCAAGATCTTCCAGTTTTTTTATAAGGCTGCGAGATTTTTTCTTCGTAATAAACTTGGAAGACTGTACAGAGTCAACCAACAGCTTCAGTTCCGGCAGCTCAAAGTCACTGGCAGGACAATAATACTCTACACGTTTTCCGTTCTGCTGCTTCACTATTTCCATACCAAAGTTCCGCAGCTCATCAAAATCCGCGTACAGTGTTTTTCTGTCTGCATTGACGCCGTATTGTTTCAGCCTTAGGATAATTTCCTTCAGCGTCAGACCTTTCTGAAGCCCTGTCTCTTCCCGTAAGATTTTTTCCAGATAAAGAAGCTTGAGTTTCTGATTCTCTCCTGCAGCCATTATACACTCCTAAAATAGCGTGGAGGAGCTTCTGCAAAGCCCCTCCTTTTGTTTTATGCTTTTAACAGATCTTCGCCGATTTTATAGACATCACCCGCTCCGACCGTCAGGATAATATCACCTGGGCGTGCAATTGCTCTGAGCGCATTTTCCAGCGTATCAAAGTCGGGATAGAAGGATGCATTCGGGATCCTCTCTGCCAGAGCAGAAGAAGAAATACCGATTGTATTGCTTTCACGGGCAGCATAGATTTCCGCCAGGAGTAAAACATCCGGGCGTTTGAGCTGTTCCACAAAGTCATCAAACAATGCAGCCGTGCGGGAATAGGTATGCGGCTGGAAAACGACGATCGTCCTCTTATAGTCAAGGGAATCCAAAGTATTGAGCAGAGCTTTCAGTTCCCCTGGGTGATGTGCATAGTCATCATATACATCAGCCCCATTGAACTTGCCCTTGAATTCAAAGCGTCTCCCAGCTCCGTTGAATCCTGCGAGACCATACTTTACAGCGTTCGGCCGGATGCCAACGCAGATACATGCCGCCGTGGCTGCCAGCGCATTTTTGACATTATGTACACCGGGAACATGCAAGGTGACATCCGTAAACTTTCTTCCTTTATAAATCACGTCAAACGTTGTAGTCGTCCCGCTGTAACGGATGTTTCTGGCATATACATCGGCATTCGAGTTCATGCCAAAGGTAATCATCTTTCTATGGATACCCTTCAGGGCATCCATCGTATTGGCATCATCCGCATTGGCAACTATTGTACCTCCGTCTTCCGGGACTTTGGATGCAAAAATACGGAAGCTCCGTTTCACTTCCTCGAGATCCTTGAAGAAGTCGAGATGATCAGCCTCGATATTGAGTACAACGGCGACGGTCGGATAAAATGAAAGGAAAGAGTTATAATATTCGCAGGCTTCCATAATGATCGTATTTCCGTGGCCAATGCGGTGCCCGGCGTTGAGCAGAGGGAGCGTACCCCCGATCATGACGGTAGGATCTTTCTCTGCAGCCATGCAGATATGAGTACACATCGAAGTGGTAGTTGTTTTGCCATGGGTGCCCGATATACAGATGGCATTATCGTAGTCCCTGGAAATTGTACCCCAGGCCTGAGTGCGTTCAAACACAGGAATATCCTTTTCACGTGCAGCCACAATCTCCGGATTATCATCATGAACAGCAGCTGTGCGGACAATAAATTCAATGTCGTCTGTTATATTTTCTGCGCTGTGCCCTATGGCAATATGGATTCCCAGTTCCCGCAGATTGCGCACATTCTGGCTTTCCATGGAATCTGACCCGGAAATAACAAGCCCCATATCCAGAAGCACTTCTGCGAGAGACGACATGGATACTCCTCCGATTCCGATCAGATGGCCTCTACGGCCAGGAGACATATAATTCTCAAAATCCGCCATAATGACGCTCCCATTCTTTTTATGAAATTCTTTGTTGAACAAAACCTGATAAAATGATAGAATAATTGTCACAGGACTATTTATTATAATCCTCTTTGCCTTTGATTGCAAGGACTTTCAGGAGATTTGCCATGGTAGACATGACTCCCCCAAAATACGTACGCAGCATTTTGAGAACGCTGAAAATTCATGGTTACCCTTCATGTATCGTGGGCGGATGTGTGCGTGATCTTATACTCGGCACTGAGCCGAATGACTGGGACATAGCCACAGCAGCTCGTCCGGAAGAGGTCATGGAACTATTCCCGGACAGCATTCCTACCGGTATCAAGCACGGTACTGTAACAGTACGATCCGATTCCCGTTTTGTAGAGGTAACGACCTTTCGTTCTGACGGAGAGTATGCCGACCACCGGCATCCGGACACCGTCAGTTTTGTAGGAGATCTTAACACGGATCTCAGCAGAAGGGATTTCACAATGAACGCCATTGCCGTCACGTCAGACGGAGACATCATTGATCCTTACAAAGGTGTGGAGGATATCAGCGCCGGTATCATCCGCTGTGTCGGCATCCCCGAGAAACGTTTTGATGAAGACGCCCTGCGCATGCTGCGTGCATTTCGCTTCTCAGCCAGGCTCGGTTTTGAAATTGAACCTGAAACCTTGCGGGCCATTGAAGAAAATGCAGAGCTAACTGACAGGCTGTCTTCCGAACGAGTGCGCGATGAGATAGAGAAAATGCTGCTCACCGCCTGCCCCGAAATTCTGTATCACGTTATAGACTGCGGGCTGCTGGATTCCTACCTGAAAAAACATCTCAGCAGGGATGATGGCCTGCTGCGCATCGCAGCTCTGAAGAAAAGGCCTGTTCCCCGCTGGGCACTGTTTTCAGCGATTCTTCTGGCTGACGAATGTATCAGCGATGTAAAAAGTTTTCTCGTCTCCTTGCATCTGGACGGGAAGACCATACGTTGCTGCTCTGTTGCATGTGAAATGCTGAAAAAAGCACCTCCTGAGAACAGAAAAGAATGGAAAATTCTTCTGCACAGACACGGTATTGACAGTGTAATATGTGCTGCTCTTTGCTGGGATGCTATCTATGATGAAGAGTTTGAACCGTTTCTGCAGGAGATTATCCGAAGCGGCGAATGTTTTACACTCAAGGAACTGGCTGTCAACGGTAAAGATCTGGCCGCCATCGGGTTGCGCGGCAAACAGCTTGGTGATATGCTGGAATTTTTACTTGAATATGTGATCGAATATCCGGAAAACAACTGCAAAGATGTTCTGATGGCACTGGCTGCTGCCGGAACAGATTTGTAATTGCGGAAATATTCATCCATGAAGGCTGACAGGAAGGGACTGACATGGACTCTATAGAAAACCTGAAACATGAGTGTGAAAGCTGTATGCGCTGCAGCCTCGGCCGGACAAGAACAAATCTTGTATTCGGTGACGGTAATCCCGAAGCAGATATTCTGTTTGTCGGCGAAGGGCCGGGTGAACAGGAAGATCTGAAAGGTCTGCCATTTGTCGGCCCTGCGGGTCAGTTGCTGGACGTCATGCTCCGGCTGATTGGGCTTGACCGCACAAAAGTTTATATCTGCAACATCGTCAAATGTCGTCCGCCGAAAAACAGAGATCCTTTGCCGGAGGAACGCAATTCCTGCGCAGAGTGGCTGCAGAGACAGATTGCTCTGGTGGATCCGAAGATCATCGTCTGTCTGGGAAGGATTTCTGCTACTGCTCTTATTTCTCCGGATTTCAAAATCACAAGAGAGCACGGGCAGTGGCATGAAATGAACGGGCGTCGTATCGTTGCAACCTACCACCCTTCCGCACTGTTAAGAGATGTCAGCAAACGCCCTGATGCTTTTACGGACTTTCGGGAAATCCGGCGTGTATACCGGGAACTGAATTCACAGTAAGAGGTTAATATGATTCGTTTTTACAACGGGAAAATACTGCGTTTTACCCCGGATATTCATCTCACAGATGAAGAAGTATGGGTTGAGGGGAACCGCATCGTCTATATCGGCCAAGCCTGTCCACCGGATAAAATCTTTGAGCGCCAGATTGATCTGAGAGGCGATATGCTTATGCCGGGCTTCAAGAATGCCCATACGCATACCGCCATGGTTTTTCTCCGTTCTCTTGCGGATGATATGGAACTACATCGCTGGTTAAGCGAAGTCGTATGGCCAAATGAAGCAAAACTGAGTGATGAAAGCATATATAATCTGACCAGACTCGGTATCATGGAGTATCTTTCGTCCGGCATTACTGCCAGTTTTGATATGTATGTTCACAATGAAGCCTATGCCAAAGCAAATGCTGACAGCGGGTTCCGCACCGTCATCTGCGGCGCCCTGAACAATTTTGACAAAGATCCCGAAAACATTGAACGGGAGTATCTGCACTTCAACAGCTATCACGAACTGATCTCCTACCAACTCGGAATCCATGCGGAGTATACTACCTGTATGGAAAGGATGGAATATCTCTGCTCACTGGCGGAAAAGTATCAGGCACCGTGTTATACACATCTTTGTGAAACACGTGCGGAAACTGCCGGCTGTGTGGAGCGCTATGGTCTTACCCCTCCCCTTCTTTTGGACAGACTAGGTTTCTTCCGCTACGGAGGAGGAGGCTTCCACTGCTGTTACTTTTCAGAGGAAGATATTCGTTTGTTTGCCGACAGGAAACTCTGTGCTGTTACCTGCCCCGCTTCCAACCTGAAGCTTGCAAGTGGTATTGCTCCTGTAGAAAAGCTCCGACTGGCCGGCGTTTCTGTTGCCATTGGAACAGACGGAGCCTCAAGCAACAACGCACTGGATATGTTCCGGGAAATGTATCTTGTGACAGCGCTGCAGAAGGTCCTGGAAGAAGATGCTTCAGCCTGCCCTGCCAAAGAGGTACTGAAAATGGCCTGCGTCAACGGGGCACGCGCCATTGGCCTCTATGACTGTGATGATATTGATGTCGGAAAAAAGGCAGATCTGATCGTCATCAATCTTCAGCGCCCGAATATGCGCCCGCTCAGTCATCCGGAGAACAACCTGGTATATGCCGGCAGCAAGGAAAACGTCCGTCTGACGATGGTCAACGGGAAAATTCTCTATGAAAACGGGGAATTCTTTATCGGTGAATCCCCTGAGGAGATTTACCGTGCGGCAGACAATTTTGTGAAAAGCCTCGGACTTTGAAAGAAGGCGTTTTAAATGAAAGCAGGAAAAATCATTACTTTTATACTGGTGTTGCTTTGTGTGGCAGAACTTGCAGTCATTGTCATGACTGATACCCGTATCAACAGGCTGAATCTGCCTTTCTTAACTGTCGCAATGCCCGAACCGACTCCCGAACCAACACCTGAACCCACTCCTGAACCGACTCCCGAACCTGTTATCTCCACTGTCATTCTGAAAAATGACTGTCTCCCGGATGACATTCAGCTGACAGAGTATACCTACTGCACAAATCCTAACTCCTTTGCCGAGTCGTATATCGATACCGGTGTTATCCCCACCAACAACACACGCGTTTACTTTGATTTTGAATGTACTTCCGGTTTCGAGCGGAAAGACACCTGGTTTTTCGGATCTTTTGACCGTGATCATCATATGCTCATGGAAGTTGGCTTCCACCAGGGTCAAGGAAACATCGCCCATTTTTATACAGCTACCAACTTCAAATATTCGCAGTATGAAGATTCCGCTCTCAGAACCATTGCTACCTTCACGCCAGGTGATTATACTTTTGAGGAACCGGTTACCCAAAGCCTCTATATTTTCTCCCGGCAGCATATGGATGGGGGAATCGCCGGCTGTCAGGATACCTGGGGAGAATATACACTCAGGGTATATAGCTGCAGACTGTGGCAGGACGAAGTTGAAGTGCGCGATTATGTGCCATGTGTTAAAATAAGCACCGGGGAAGCCGGTATGTATGAGCTGGTCGGAAACCAGTTCTGCCTCAGCAGCGGCAAAAACGGCTTTGAGCAAGGTCCGGCTGTCAATGCTCCAACGAAGGCAAAAGCGGCAGACGGCGTTATAACAACCCAAGTGCCGGTACCGGAACTGGATGGTTTTGTTTTCGGCGGCTACTACACGGAATACGACGGTATGGGTACTCAGTGCATTGATGAAAACGGCCAACCTTGCGGAGCATGCAGTACGGAAGACGGCACCACGCTTTATGCTTACTGGATACACCCTGACCCGATGAAATAAAAATTTTTCTTGCGCAAAACATAATCCTGATGTATAATTAATAATTGCCGGTTATCTAACCGGCCTGTTCCCGGGTGTGGCGCAGTTGGTAGCGCGCTTGATTTGGGATCAAGAGGCCGCTGGTTCAAATCCAGTCACTCGGATAAAAAGAAAGTTCCGGACTCTTTTCGGGTCTGGAACTTTTTTTATCATGTTTCCGGGACTTTGACCGGTATTCCGTATTCCTCACAGTACTTCCATGCGCGGGAATCCGCAGAGCATAATATTGTCAGATCTATACAGCCGCGGAAAGCTTTTTCTTCAATCTGCACCACACTGTCCGGGATGACAAGTGACTTCAGGTTCTCACAACTGTCGAATGCGTGCCATCCGATCTCTTTTACGCTGTCATGGATTGTGACCGATGTCAGCCCGGTGCAGTCAACAAATGAATAGCGCCCGATTCTGTTTACGCCTCGCGGAATAGTGAGCGATGTGAGACCTTCGCAGTTACCAAATGCCCCCTCTCCAATCCAGGTTATACTGTCCGGGAGATTGATCTCAGCCAGGCTCTCACAGTATCTGAATGCTGCCTGCCCGATTTCTGTCACCGTATCAGGGATATTGACGGAAGAGAGACTGCCGCAATTATAAAAGGCGTACCATCCGATACGTGTTACTCCATCGGGAATGCTGACAGATTTCAGGTTCCCGCATTTATAGAAGGCACCTTCTTCAATTTCTTTTACACCGGCAGGTATGACGACCTCTGTAAGACTTTCACACTCTCTGAACGCATAGCTGTCGATCCTTGTTAAATTGCCGGATAGCCTGACAGAGCTCAGTCTTTTACAATTACGGAAAGCATCTTCTCCCATTTCGATCACGCTGTCCGGGATGCTGACCTCTGTCAGGCTTACACAGTTAGAAAACGCATGCTCGCCGATATACTGTACGCTGTCAGGTATTGTGAACGAAGCAAGGCTTGAACAGCCATCGAAAGCGTTTTCTCCGATCAGCAAAACGCTGTCCGGTATAGTCAGCGAATGAAGATTCGTACATCCCTGAAATGCCCGGCTGTCGATGACCGTGACACCCTCCGGAATCGTGACAGCCTTTAATCTGACACAGTTCCTGAAAGCGTCTTCCGCTATTCTCGTAACTTGTACGCCCCCGTATACGCTGTCTATCTTCGGAGCAGAACTAAGTCCGGTATACCGTTTTATAATGATGCCTTCCTCTGTCGTTTCATATTCAAAACCCGGCAGCATGGTCGTCTTTTCTTCATCTGCCGGAATCGACGGGTAGAACATGCCGTTTTCATGCGGGTTAAGACCTCTGAACGCCTCGTATTGGTAATCAAAAAGGAAAGATATGAAGTTCTCCGCACAGTAACGGTGGGCATATGAATTCTCGCGGCATATTACCGTCAGCCGCTGGCAGTCCAGAAATGCATATTTTTCGATCTCAGTCACATTCTCCGATATCCTGATCATTTCCATATTCAGGCAGTATCTGAAAGCCATCCTCCCGATCTTCAGCAGGCTGTCCGGCAAAGTGACGGAAGTCAGGCTTCTGCATTCGTAAAACGCCTCTTCCCCTATCTCCGTTACGCCGTCCGGAATGCTGACGCTCTGCAGATCTTGACATCTTTTAAAAGTACTGCCCATGATCTTTGTTACCCTGCCGGGGACTGCCACACTCTTCAGGCTTTCACATTTCTCAAAAACGGATTTCTCTATGCAGGTTAGCTGCGGTGGCAGAACGGCTTCCTCAAGGCGTGTGCATCCTTCAAACGCAGCTAATCTGATCTCGGTCAAACTGCCAGGAAAGTTGATGCTTTTCAGATTCTCGCATTCCCAGAACGCCAGTTCTCCGATTGCTGTCACTGTGGCCGGCAGGAAAACGCTGCTGAGGCTTTTACAGTATGAGAAAACCTCATCTTCAAGACGGGCAACACCGTTGGGGATAATAATCGACTTCAGCGCACCGCATTTATAGAATGCTTTTTCACCAATCACTTTGACACTCAGAGGCAGCTTGATATCAGAAAGACCAGTACATATTGAAAAAGCTCCGTTTCCGATTGCCTCCAGACCTTCCGGCAGGATGGCTGAACGCAGATTTATGCAGTTTGCAAATCCATAATTGCCTACAGATACCACTGAATCAGGCAGATTTACATGTTCTATCCTTTCATCGCCCTCAAAGGCACTGGTCCCGATCTCTGTCACACCCTCGGGAACAACGTATGTATTCCGTTTTCGCCCCTGGGCAAACTGTATCAGCACTTTGCCGTCTTTGCTGAACAGGTTGCCGTCTACCGAACAGTAGTTTGGATTATCTTCATCGACGTCGAAGCTTCTAATCCTGCGGCATTCCGCAAACGCACGGTTGCCGATGTACTCAACACTTTTAGGAATAAACACACTCTCAAGACTGTTGCATTGGCAGAATGCAGCTGCATTGATTTTTCTCTGACCATCCGGAAGAGTAATGCTGCGCAGGCTGCAGCAGGAACTGAATGCAATTCTCCCTATCTCCCGGACACCGTCGTGGAATCCAACATTTTTCAGATCCTTGCAGCCTGAAAACGCAGATTCGCTTATTACCGATATGCCCTCCGGAATATGAACTGTTTCTAGATTCTCACATTTCCAGAAGGCTTCTTCGTCCAAATCGGTCAACCCATCAGGAAGATCAATATCCCTCAGGCTTTTACAGCGGCCGAAGGCATATTTCCGGATAGCTCGCAGGCTCTCCGGTAACATCACTTTTTTCAGACTAACGCAGTCAAAAAAGGACCCGCTCGCTATCTCCGTCACACCTTCGGGGATGACTATACTGGCTATATCTTTATCATGGGAAAAAACATCTCTGCTGAATGACCTGATCCCGGCAGGGAGAACAACATGTTTGCGATCCCCGTTGTATTCCAGTAATTCTCCGTCACTGTTTATCCTGAATAACGGTTCAAATTCAAATCCGTATCTTCCGGCGTAGCGTTCCGCTTCACTTCCTATGCCGCCGCAGACAACAAAGCCATCTATCTTATCCGTCTCTCTTGGCCACATAAAGCCCGCAGCGTAATCACCGATCTCAGTAACGCCGGGCGGTATAATAATTCTTTTCAGTTCCCCGCAGCGCAAAAACGCTCCTTTTCCGATGCTTTTCAGCGTTGAAGGCAGGGATACTCTTTCAACTCCGGTGCCTGTAAACGCCAGATTCCCGATCGATACGACGCCCTCGGGAATGAAGACAGATTCGATCCGGCATGCGTGAAACGCGCCGTAGCCTATTTCTGTCACGCCGTCGGGAATAATGACATTTTTATTGTGTCCGTGATATTTTTTCAATATCCAGTTTTCTATCTCAAAATCATCGGGCATCACAATATCTCCTGAATACATATCCGTATATCTCCTGTGCAGTTTCGACAAAATGCCTTGCCGCATGGAACAGATGCCTGTCCTTCCGCCAGATGAGGTAGATCGGCTGCCGGAGCACGATCCCTTCGTCTGTAATGGAAATGGAATTGGCACGGTGCTTAAACAGCTCAACTCCGCACTTCTCTTCCACCTGCCTGATGGCGGAGAACAGCGCCGGCTGCGAGATGCGCAGCTTTTCCGCAGCCTTCGTGAAGCTCATATATTCACAGACGGTGTTAAAATATAGCATCTGGATGAGCGTCATATGTGCATTCTCCCTTTACTCCGTGAATGAAAAACCGGCAGCAAAAACGGATTCTGCCGCCGGTTTTTTCAGTCACGAAAAATATCAGATACCTTTTGCTCCCGTCAGCCAAATCAGGCCCATGGAAATCGGCTCGACATAAGTGATCAGAAGCAGGGCTATGGTCAATGCTATGATATACGGAATACAGGCTTTTGAAACCTGTTCAAAAGAAAGCTTCTTGCTCATGCCGCAGGCAACATACAGGCAATTGCCGACAGGCGGTGTAATCATTCCAACCCCCAGGTTCACGATCATGATAATTCCGATCATGTAAGGGTTGATCCCTACGGATGTCAGCACAGGCAGAAGGATCGGTGTAAAAAGTGCGATGGCAGAAACTGCGTTAAGGAACATGCCGGCAATCAGCAGGATGATATTGAACATGAGCAGAATGATATATTTGTTGCTCGTTACACCAAGCAGTGCATCCGCAATAATCTGTGGGATGTGCCCGCGTGTTAGAACCACACTGAAGGTCTGTACGCTGCCGAGCACCAGCATGATTGTACCGGCTCCGACTGCAGTATTAACGAAAATCTTCGGGATATTCTCCCATTTAAGAGTCCTGTAGATAAACTTGCCGCAGATCAGACCGTAAACGGATGCAATAGCGCCGCTTTCCGTCGGTGTGAAGAGGCCGGAGTAAATGCCGCCAAGAATGATCAGGGGCATGACCAGTGCAAAGACGCTCTTCACTGTGATCTGCATTGCTTCCTTGAAGGTCGGTTTCACAGAACTGACCTGGATGGGACTTTTTCTGACATACATAAAAGCATAAACCATCATGCATAATGCCATAACAATTCCCGGTCCAAACCCCGTCAGAAACAGAGTGCCGACAGATACTTCCGCCAGAACCGCATAGGATACCATGCCAACACTCGGAGGAATGATTTGTCCAAGAGTACCAGCCGCAGCCGCGGTTGCAAGAGAGAATTCCTCACTGTAACCCTGCTTCTCCATTTCGGGTGCCATGACGCCTCCAATGGCAGCGGTGGTAGCAGGAGAAGACCCTGAGATCGCTGCAAAGAAAGCACTGGCAACAATCGTCACATAGGCAAGACCACCCTTGACCCTGCGGAAAAACAAATTGATAAAATCAACCAGATTTTTACTCAGGCCGCCGTCCGTCATCAGGTTGCCGCAGAGAATGAAAAGCGGAATTGCCATCAGCTGATAGGACGTCATACCGGCAAACATTGTCTGTGCCACAACAACAAGTTTCACTCTCATATGCGTGGCAACTATGGTGACCACGGATGCAAGCCCAAGACTCGCCGCGATCGGTGCCCCGATCAAAAGGAGCACGAAAAAGGTGCCAAATAACCAACCTACCATATTACTCCAACTCCTCAGCAATCTGCTCAGCAGTTTTCACAACTGCCGCTTTCTTTGAATCATCCTCAATCAGGCCTTTGATTGCCAGAAAGGCACAGTACACAGTGAGCATAGCCAGCCCTACCATCATAATGATATATATCATACCCATAGACCACTTCAGCATCGGGGTGAGCTGCTTCATCAAAGTCGGTAGCTGGCCAAAACAGTAATAGATCACCAGGCCGTAGAAGAAAGCCGCTGCCGCCCAGCTGATAAATCTCATGATCCGACGGACAGCAGGAGGCATCTGCTTCTGAATCAGTTCAACGCCGATCAGCTTTCCTCTCCGTGCGGCAATATAGCTTGCAAAGGTTGTAGACCAAAGGAAGAAATACTGGCTGAGTTCTGTCGTCCAGTTGACGGAAAGGCTGGTATGCCGTGCTATAACCTGAATCGTCACACAGGTCAGCATCCCGCCAATACAGATTGCTGCCAGCCAGTAGGCAATTTTATCAAGAAAAGCAAAAAATTTTTCTGCTGCTTTCATAGTCTGATAATACCCTCCATGTGATAAAAAACAGGGGCCGGACCATCGCCCGGCCCCAGAGGATTTCCGCGGCTGAAATTACTTGGAAACAGCTTCCTTCGCAGCTTCTAGCGCCTGAATATAAACTCCGAGATCGCCATCACGATATTTATCATATACGGGAGCAACCTTCTGCTGGAACGGAGTCAGATCATCGATATAGGTGACAACAATGTCAGCACCTTTGTCAAGAAACTCTTTGAGCTGATTGGTTTCAGTGGTCTCTGCCAGTTCGCGGGCATAGACAGTTGCATCATCAAATGCCTTCTGGAGAGTTTCCTGCTCTTCCGGCGTGAGGCTGTTCCACAGTTCGAGATTCATGCCGACAGGCTCTACAGAGAATACGTGGCGGGTCATTGAGAAGTAGCGGTTTACTTCGTAGTATTTATTATTGATATAGTTGTTCTGCGGATTCTCCTGTGCATCAACCGTGCCCATCTGGAGCGCGGTGAATACTTCAGAGTTAGCAAGCGGAACAGCATTCATTCCGAGAGCTGCCATCATATCGGCAAAGACCTGGCTTTCAGCGATACGGATTGTAAGGCCTTCCAGATCCTCCACTTTCTCAATTGGGCGCTTGGAGTTGGACACGTTTCTCCAGCCGTTGTACCAGTAGCCAAGGAGCTTGATGCCATGTGCTTCACAATCTTCTGCAAAGACCTTGCAGTATTCGCTGTCCATCATAGCAAAAGCCTGCTCAGCGGAATCAAACAGGTAAGGCATGTTCAGCGCATCAAAGCTGGGAACAACATTGGATACGCTCATCGGGTTCTCAATGAAAATGTCGATTGTGCCAAGCTGTACACCTTCAACTGCCTTAGCACCGGCTGCAAGCTGGTTTGCTCCGAAGATATCCAGACTCATTTCCCCGTTGGAATACTCTTCAAGGAGTTCCTGGAATTTTTCTGCGCCTTTCTGGTACGGGTGCTGCATGGAACCAATGTGGTGAACCGTGAAAACCTGGTCTGCGAAGGCTACGGATGAGCAGCCCAGCACAAGAAGTGCGCACAGAACAATTGCGAGAAGTCTTTTCATTTTCTTTCCTCCATAAAAAATTATTTAGTAATCCTCATACAAGGAATTCTGTTATAAATATACCCGAATTGGCAGGCGGTGTCAACTATTCAATTTAAAGAGTTGAACAGGAAAACAGCTGTCCGCTCCATAAAAAGCACTTTTTACTGCAGCCATTTTCAAATAAAAACTTCGTTTTGCAGTCTGGAAAAGGCTTCCTCAACAAGGGAGAACGGAAGGGCCAGATTCATACGGATGGTGTTCTTCCGGCAGAATGCTTCTCCGTTTTGCCAGATGACACCTTTTCTTACACCGCGTTCCTGCAGTTCATTAATGCCGACTCCATGTGCTGAGCACCAGTCAGCACAGTCCAGATAGAGCATATAGGTTCCTTCCGGAAGCATACACTTCACACCTTTGAAGTGTTCCCGGATAAATGAGCAGGCAAAGCGGAGATTCCGATCCAGCACCTGAAGCAGCTCATCAGTCCATGCTGCGCCTTCTTTACTGTAGGCAGCAATCAATGCATGCATGGAAAGAACATTCATACTGTTATAATGTGTAATTTCCGCTTCACGGAGGATTCTGTCTTTCAGCAGACTATCGTAAACAACATGATAGGAGCCGACGAGCCCTGCCAGGGAGAAGGTCTTGCTTGGGGCATACAAGGCTATTGTACGTTTTTTTGCGTCTTCGGAAACCGTCTGCGTTGGTATATGGATATGCCCGGGGAGAATCAGATCACTCCAGATCTCATCCGAGATAACAATACAGTTATTCCGCGCATAAACTGCCATTGCTTCTTCAATTTCCCATTTTTCCCAGACCCGGCCGCAGGGATTATGCGGAGAACAGAAAATAGCCAGATGGATATGATTCTCCCGGATTTTCCTGTCCATATCATCAAAATTCATTCTCCAAACGCCGTTTTCATCCGTTTCAAGTTCACTGTGTACTATTTTTCTTCCAAGATGGGTAAGCACAGAGGTAAACCCAACATAAGTCGGCGCGTGAACAAGAATACTGTCCCCCTGTGAGGAAAACGCCCGCACCGCAGAACTTACCCCTCCAAGGACACCGTTTTCATACCCGATATCCTCCCTTTGCAGTCCAGAGTCTCCCTTCCGTTCCAGGTGCCAGTTTATAATGCTTTCATAGTACGCTTCAGTCGGCACGAAATAACCGAAATTCGGCATATCAAGCCTTGCCCGCATGGCATCGACAATAAAAGGAGCTGTCGGGAAGCTCATGTCTGCCACCCACATAGGAATTTTGGTATAACCCGCTTCGACTTTTACGTTCTCAAACGGAACTACGTCAGCCGCCAGGGAATCTTTCCCTGTACGGTCCAGAACGGTTGTAAAATCATAGCTCACGTTATCATCCTCCGATTTCCTGATCTTTTTATTTATTCAGATAATTTTCCATCTTCTGGAGGCGTGTAATGGTTTCGTCAAGAACTGAGAGTTCTCTTGCGAAGTGGAAGCGGATAAGATTGTTGACAGGTTCCCTGAAAAAACTGGAACCCGGCACAGCCGCGACACCGATTTCCCGGATCATCCATTCGCAAAACTCAAGATCGCTCATTCCGGAAAACTGCGGAAGATCCAGAAACTCCTGAATATCTACCATAACAAAGTAACTCCCCTGCGGCACGTTGTGTTTCAGGCCAATGCGGTCAAGCCCTGCGAGGAAGAAATCGCGCTTCTCTGTATAGCTCTTCTTCAGGTCTTCATAATAGCTGTCCGGAAAAGATAGACCGACAACCGCCGCTTCCTGGAGCGGGGCTGCGGCACCGACAGTCAGAAAGTCATGGACTTTTCTCGCAGCCTCAATAACATCCGCAGGACCAATGATATATCCGAGCCGCCAACCGGTTGCTGAGTAAG
>JAEEGH010007549.1_pt1 | contig 26100 bp, 29 predicted proteins | sample 9134181 | NCBI WGS metagenome assembly JAEEGH01 (sample SAMN16246544, study PRJNA631951) | gut metagenome | biome: gut microbiome; feature: rumen; material: DP-attached | host: Bos | place: Iran: Karaj | collected 2018-10
ACCTGTTTTCCATATCCGTTTCATGATCGTCGCCTCTACACGAAGCGTATGCGCATGAATTATCGATAACAAAAGACCGGGCGGTCGCCCGGAATGGGTTTCACTGCTTCTTGGCGGCTTCGACGTATCCGTTCCAAGCGGACTCCAGGTCGGGCCTCTGCATCGTGTCCATGACGTACTGGGCGAACTCGTCGCCGGTGGCCCCGGTGCTCCTCCCGGTCATGACCAGCTTCCTCTCGAACTGGCAGCAGACGTCCAAGGCCATCTCCAGCCTCCTGCCCTTCTCGCCCTCGCCTATATGGTTCATCATCAGGGCGACGGCCTTGATCATGCTGCAAGGGTCCGCGTACTGGGCCCTGCCCTCGGTGACCATGCGGGGCGCGGAGCCGTGGATGGCCTCGAACATGGCGTACCTCTTCCCCAGGTTGGCGGAACCCGCGGTCCCGACGCCTCCCTGGATCTGCGCGGCCTCGTCGGTGATTATGTCCCCGTAGAGGTTGGGGAGCACGAACACGCGGAAGTCGCTCCTCCTGGCCGGATCGATGAGCTTGGCGGTGGCGATGTCTATGAACCAGTCGTCCCACCTTACTTGGGGATATTCCTTCGCCACCTTCTCGGCGATGCTCAGGAACTTCCCGTCGGTGGTCTTGATGATGTTGGCCTTGGTCACCAGGGAGACGTAGTTCAGGTTGTTCTTCGCGGCGTAGTCGAACCCCAGCCTTATGATCCTCTCGGTGCCCTGGGTCGTCGCGACGCAGAAGTCCATCGCCAGGTCGTCGGTCACGTTCATGCCCTCGCTCCCCATCACGTAGGAGCCTTCGGTGTTCTCCCTGAAGAACGTCCAGTTGATTCCGAGCTCCGGCACGGACACCGGCCTGACGTTGGCGAACAGGTCGAGCTCCTTCCTCATGGCTACGTTCGCGCTCTCGATGTTGGGCCAGGGGTCCCCCTTCTTGGGGGTGGTGGTCGGGCCCTTGAGGATCACGTGGCACGCCTTGAGCTCGGCGAGGGTGTCGTCGGGGATGGCCTTCATGACCTCGACGCGCCTCTCGATGGTGAGGCCGTCGATGACCCTGATTTCCGCCTTGCCCGCCTTGAGCTTGTCGGCGAGCAGGAACTCCATGACCCTCTGTGCGGATGCGCAGATATAGGGGCCGATACCGTCCCCTCCGCACACTCCGATTATGAGTTTGTCGAGCTTGGAGTAGTCAACGGGTGCGCCCTCGTTCTTGAGGACCTCGACCCTGTCCAGCTGTTTCCTGAGAAGGGCTCCGAATTTCTCCTGAGCCGCCTTGATTGCCTGTTCGTCAACCATAGTTATACCTGGAATCCGAACGGGGACATCTCTAATAAAGATATGCGCGCGCGAACCGGTCTATCATTCATAACAATCATAACGTTAATAATTTTGTTAGATTGTAATACTCCCTCGTGCATAGGTGATGCATGGAGAAGGATGCAGAGGTCCGCAGGGATTTCATAAACAGGTTCATAGCGCTGCGCAACAGGATGTGCCAGATATCGGAATCGCACTCCCCCGGGGAGCAGGGATACCAGGATGCGCTGGTGGATGCACTCTCCGAATTGGGCCTCGGATGCGTGCTGGAGTCCTTCCCTCCCAGCAGGATGCCGTCCTGTCGCAGGGGGCAGGACAGGTTCGTCGCCGCCTGCTTCATGGAGATCGCCGATATGAGGTCAAGTTTGATAGTCAGGTTCGCCAGCCGCATAGTGTGCGGGATCAGGTCGAAGGCCTCCGACCTCTCATTCAGGGAGGTGTTCGGAGCGGCGGGGATGGTCCGTACCGACGCGCAGGAGGGGTTCCGGTGCCTGGACATCAGGGATTCGGAGTACTCGGCGAACGTCCGCATGCTTTCGCCCGACGTCCCGTACGTCTGCATCTGATGTTGATGTATTTTTAATCCCGCCCGCAGATATCCCGGCATCATGATAGTGCCGGGATTCATCAGGGCGGGGGACACCATAGGCGTCACCGCGCCGTCAGCGGGAGCATCCGAACCTCTGGATAAGGTCAGGTTCATGCACGCCCGCGACAGGCTGGCCGAGAGGAGGTACGGCACGGTGTTCACCCCCAACGTCTTCACCGACATCGGGGACGAGCGCAGCTCGCCCGCCGAGCAGAGGGCGAGGGAACTGGAATCTCTGATCGCCGACAGGGACGTCAGGTACATAGTGTCCGCGTCCGGAGGGGACTACCTGAACGAGATCTTCCAATACCTGGACATGTCCGGCCTCAGGGACGATCCGAAGTGGATACAGGGATATTCGGACAACACCGACATCCTCGTCATGGCGACGGTCAACTGCGACGTAATGAGCATCTACTGCGGGAACTACGGCGACTACGGCATGGAACCGTGGCACCGGAGCATCACTGAGAATCTGGAATTCGTCGAAGGGAAGCGGAAGTGCCAGACATCCTTCGATAAGCATGCGGAGGGCTTCGTGGACAGGGTCACCGGACTCGAGCCGTTCGAGTGCGTCGCCGACACCGTATGGGATTCCCCGGATGCCGATTTCGCGGGAAGGCTCATCGGCGGATGCTTCGACAAGCTGAAGGGGATGGTCGGTACGGAACGCGACAGGATGCGCGACTTCGCCGAGAGGTACCGCGAGGACGGGATCGTATGGTACATGGAGGCCTACGTCTCCGATCATGACGATACCGTGTCCGCACTCCGTTCCATGAGGGATTCCGGATGGTTCGAGAACGTCCGCGGCTTCGTGTTCGGGAGGCCGCTGTTCTACGAGGGGGACGACTACAAGGATGCGGTGCTCTCCGCGATAGGGGATCTGGATGTGCCCGTCGTGTTCGATGCGGATGTGGGGCACAAGGCGCCGAGGATGACCTTCGTCAACGGCGCGTACGCCGAATTCTCCGTCAGGGACGGGAAGTGCACGCTGACCTATCCCGAGCTGGGGCCTGCGTTATAACTAAATGCGAACGTCCCCATCGGATACCATGGATGAGGAACCGGTCCGTCTCAACAAGTTCATCGCCGACTGCGGGGTATGCTCCAGGCGTCAGGCCGATGCATTGATAGAGGGAGGGAAGGTCACCGTGGACGGCGAGACCGCCGTCATGGGACAGAAGGTCACGTCCTCCCAGAGGATCTGCGTCAACGGGAAGGACATCCAGGACGACGGCAAAACCGTCATAATTCTGTTCAACAAGCCCGCCGGACTCGTATGCACGACGGCGGAGGGCGAGAAGGACAACGTGGTGAGGTACATCAACTTCCACCGCAGGATCTATCCCGTGGGACGTCTGGACAAGGATTCGCAGGGGTTGCTGATAATGACCAACCGCGGGGACCTGGTCAACGGGATAATGAGGTCCAGGTACGACCACGAGAAGGAGTACATAGTCACCACATACCAGGCGCTGAACGATAAGTTCTTAGATGCCCTGTCGAGAGGGGTGCCGATACTGGACACCGTCACCAAACCATGTACCGTGGAGAGGCTGGGCAAGTACAGGTTCAGGATAATCATAACGCAGGGCCTGAACCGTCAGATCAGACGCATGTGCCAGCACTTCGGATACGAGGTCAGGGAGCTGAAGAGGGTCCGCATATTGGACATACAGCTGGGCGACCTCCCGGAGGGGGAGTGGCGGTTCGCCACCAAGACCGAGAGGAAGATGCTCATGCGCTATGCTGGATTGGAGTGATACCATGGGAGAGTTCGAGGACGCGGTCTCCCTGCTCGAGGGGACGGATCAGCAGCACGCGGAAGGGCTGCGCATACTGAGGAAGCTTACGGAGGCCGGCGACTGCAGGGCCTGCGTCAGGCTGGGCAACATGTACCTTGACGGGAACGGTGTGAACCGGGATCTCCAGGAGGGGGCCAGACTGATCAAGGTCGCGGCCGACAGGGGCGACCCGGAGGGACTGTTCGTCCTGGGCACGCTGTACGAGTACGGCGACGGCGTGGAGCAGGACATGAGGAAGGCGTTCGAATGCTACACCAAGGCATCGGACTCCGGTTCCGTCGATGCGACGTACGCCCTCGGGGACCTGTACGCCAACGGCGCCGGTACCGAGAAGGACGGGAGGAAGGCGGTGTCGCTGTTCCGTTCCGCCGCACTGCGCGGGAATCCCGAGGCCCAGCACATGATGGGCGTGATAAGGAGGTACGGCCTGGAAGGGGAATCCGTGGATTATACGGAGGCGATGGAGTGGTTCTGCCGCTCCGCCGAGAGCAACTACGCCCCTGCCCAATGCGACATCGGCGAGATGTTCGAGATGGGGCTCGGGGTGAACGCCGACATGGAGAAGGCGGTCAAGTGGTACGATCTGGCCGCGGTCAACGGCGACGCACGCGCGCTGTGCGCATTGGGTTACCTGTACGATTCCGGGACATACTTCGAACGCAACGCCAAGAGGTCCTTCGAATGCTATCTCAAGGCCGCCAACCTCGGGGACGACTACGGACAGCTGAACGTGGCCCAGGCGTACATGGACGGCGACGGGGTCGAAGCGGACCCGTCGGAGGCGTTCAGGTGGTACTCATTGTCTGCGGCGCAGGGGAACCCCTACGCCATGACCAATCTCGGGAACCTGTATCAGACTGGTACGGGGACGGAGAAGGACCTAGCGGAGGCCGTGAGATGGTACGAGGAGGCGGTCGAGGCCGGTTCGGCCACGGCCATGTTCCTGCTGGCGGAGATGTACGAGAAGGGCGAGTACGTGGGGAAGGACCTGAAGAAGGCGAGGAAGCTCTACCTCATGGCGTCCGAGAACGGCATGCCCGAGGCCAGGGAAGAGGCGGACAGGCTGGTAGGATGATCGGATTCACGGTATGCGACAGGGGCGAGGCCGAATACGAGGGTTCCAGGTTCTTCGGCGACCCGGTGGTACCAGAGAAGTGGGCGATGAAGGAACCGTGGCCGGAGGACTTCTTCTTCATGTGCCAGATCAATCTTGCCGACCTGAAAGGGATGGACACCGCCGGCCTTCTTCCCGATAGGGGATACCTGTACTTCTTCGCGGATGCGGAATCCGACGTTCCCGATCTCAGGGTCTACTACACCGACAAGGAGCCGGACACCATCTACGAGGAGTGCAACATGGGCTTCGACGAGGATGTCGATTACGACCTCTTCACCGACTACGTCATTAAGTTCGGGGAGGACGGATGCGGATATGTACTCGGGAGCGAGGGGGACGATGTCATTCTCATGGAGTACGACCCGTCCCGTTCCGAGGCGGACGTGTTCAGAGGGTACGGCAGGATACGCGTGATCATACCGAAGGACGCGCTGGCGGAGAGGGATCTCTCCAAGGCCAGGACCGAAGCCATATAAGGCGCGCGGGCGAACCTTATTTATAGGTTCTCTTGATAGCGGGGGACAATAACACTATCAGGTGAACAAATAATGGCAGCACTCAACAAGGGCGAGATCGTCCGTATCAACTACACCGCACGCATCGTCGAGAACGACAAGGTCTTCGACACAACCAGCGCAGACGTTGCGAAGGAGGCAGGCATCTTCAACGAGAAGTACTCCTACGCAGCGATGCCCTACATCATCGGATCCGGAAGGTTCTTCAAGGTCCTCGACGAGGCAGTGGCCAACGCCGAGGTCGGAAAGGAGACCGAGATCGAGATCAAGTGCGAGGACGCGGTCGGAGCGAAGGACCCCAAGCTCATCGAGACCTACCCCATCAAGGAGTTCTACAAGCAGGAGATCATGCCCCAGCCCGGACTCGAGGTCAAGCTCGGCGACAGGACCGGAACCGTCGTCACCGTCGGTGCGGGACGCGTCAAGGTCGACTTCAACAACTTCCTCGCAGGAAAGGACCTCAAGTACACCTTCACCGTCGAGGAGGTCATGAAGGACAACGCCGCCAAGGCGGACGCGATCGTCCAGATGGACTTCGGCAGCGCAGAGGGATTCACCTTCGCATTCACCGACGACAAGGTCACCGTCAACGTCTCCGACCTCACCAAGTTCAGCCAGAACTGGATGATGGCCAAGTTCAGGATCGTCAACGACCTGAGGGAGTCCGTCGGAATCGACACCATCGAGTTCGTCGAGACCTGGGCCAAGCCCGCCGAGAAGAAGAAAGAGGAGTGAAAACCCCTCCCTTCAATACAAACCCTTTTATCCTAAACCTCATTACTCACCAATACGGACAGGTGGCCTAGTCTGGATATGGCAGCAGCCTCCTAAGCTGCAGGCCGGGGGTTCGAATCCCCTCCTGTTCGCCATTAATACTTATCATCCGATTGATTCAAGCGATTGTCTGGCGTTAGGCACGGCAGGGCCTAGACGTCAGTTACTGCAGCCCCAAGAGCATCTCTGCGCCTTTGACCGCCTCGTTTATCCCGATAGCCGTCTTGACGGCGGCATTGATCGCCTTGTCACGGTCTCCGCTGGATATCTGCGAATTGCTGTCGAATACGGTCATGAATACATAATCCATCCCGGTCTTGTTGAGGGATAGCATCGCAACGGTTGCTCTGGAGCACTGTATCGGGGAGTGTATCCCGAAAACCAATATCGGTGTCTTACTGTCGATGAAGACGTCTGCATAGTACTCCATATTGTCCTTTCCGATTATCTTGCGGTTGTAGGAACAGCGATCGGATATGTTGGAGTTCACAAACATCGTTTTCAGATCGTCCAGGAACGTATCCTTCACCACATCTTTGTCCAGATACAGCAGGTCTGCGGCCTGTATCTCGGTCTGGATAAGGGATTTCAACGAAAGTCCGACAGAATCCGGTGCGTCCGAATCAATCGCGATGGACAGCTCTCCGTTAGATAGCGATACTCCGTTAACGTTCAGAGTCCTGTCCAGCGTGTTCTTTCTGGAATCGGTCATATTGAAATTGGCGTAAGACAGCCACATCATGGTGTGCCCCTCGTCGGTGAAGATCCACTTTCCGTCATTCTTGGTCAGGATTATGTGCAGTTCGTCACCATCGGGGTATGTGTATCCGGTATGGATCATGAATCTGTTTGTGGTGCGCGTTTCGACCTCCAGACCCGAACAGATGGATTTCTTCAGACTGTCTATGATCTCCTCGGCATTCATCTTAGCACCACTTGGATAGGCTTACCGTCCCTTTACTAGCTTCGTAATTTATATTAAGTTCCATCATGGCGAACGGAATCGCTTGCTCTAGCGTTTTGTATTTGTCTGTTTCCGAAGCCACTGTCTCATCCTTGTGGAATTCCTTCTGTGCTGTTTCCGTTATACGGTGGATGTGTGGGCCGGAAATGTATGTCCCCGTGCTTTTGTGATAGTGTCTTCCATGGTCTCCGTTGAATCTGCGCAGAATGTACTCTCTGCCGTTGGCGTCAATATAGATGAAAATCACCGAGAAATCCATCGGATCCTTGATCAGTTTTCTCGTTGACAGTGTGAATTTATATTCAGGTTGGTCGCAAATGAGTGATACGGATGACCTCAGATGACCGTTATCTTCCCTCAGCCTGAAGGGTTCTTTGACATCTTTGGGAATGTATTTGGGAATCTCAATCAGTTTCTGTACCAAGGAGTCGTTGAGAACGGGCCTCCCTTTTGGTGATAATTCTTCGATTTCTGTCATGGTTTTAGCAGTTGCATTTTTGGTATGGCTACCTCGTTTGGATTGTTCGGGCACAATTCCAAGTTAAGCGGTTTAATGGAGATCCATCCTACGTATTGCCTTGTTGTGTCCACGTTCAGTATAATGTGGTGGTACTATATTAATATAATAATGTTATAATTGTTATAATAGTTAAGTTTGATGACATGTCGTAATTGAATCGGAGCAAGTATTGATTAGATGGATGATGCGCTTTCCAGACACTATTGTTTCATACGTCCTTTGATGGCGTTTTATTGGTGGCTGGCACATTCTTTATAAGAGTAAACCGATTAGCGGACATCGTGCCTGTGAAAGGCAGCGGGATGAAAAAATGGACGCCAAGAAACTCACACCCGAACAGATCCTCTCGGAACTGATACAGAGATACCCTCAGCTGAAGTCCTGCGAGAAGAAGGTATCCGAGGCCTATGATGCGCTGTGCGCATGCTACGCGTCGGGAGGGAAGGTGCTGGTGGCCGGGAACGGTGGAAGTGCGTCCGACAGCGAACACATAACCGGCGAGCTGATGAAGTCCTTCAGGTTCAGGCACGACATCCCGGAGGATCGGCAGAAGGCCCTGAAGGAGCAGTTCGGAGAGGAAGGGGAGTTCCTCGCCGGCACATTGGAATCCGGGCTTCCCGCGATACCGCTCCCTTCGCTCCAGTCCCTGGGAACGGCGTTCTCCAACGACCGCAACGGTCTGGCGACCTTCGCCCAGCTGGTGAACGTACTGGGCAACCCCAACGACGTGTTCATCGGTATATCCACATCCGGCAACTCCAAGAACGTCTGCTACGCGCTTATGGTGGCGAAGACCAAGGGGATGAGGACCATAGCACTGACCGGGGAGTCGGGAGGCAGGTGCATGAGCCTCTCCGAGATATGCATAAACGTCCCCGAGAAGGAGACGTTCAAGATCCAGGAGCTGCACCTGCCGGTGTATCACGCCCTGTGCTCCATGGTGGAGTCCAGGTTCTTCTGATCAGTTCGCGTGGAACATGCACTTGGTGATGTACTCCGGTTCGCAGGACAGGTACATCCCCAGCTTCTTGTAGAGCTTGCTGTCGACATCGGGCATTATGTCCGACGCGTGGACGTCGCATCCCCTCAGCTCGGGGATCTTCGCTATGGCCTTCGCGGCGTTGGGGTCGGTGTTGGCGACGATCGACAGCGCGACGAGCATCTCGTCTATGTGGAGACGGGGGTTCTTGTAACCGAGGTTGTCGACCTTCAGCTTCTGCATCGACCTGATGACGTCGGGGGAGATCAGCGGTATGTCATCGTCCACGCCGGCCAGCATCTTCAGCGCGTTGATGATCATGGCGGACGATGCGGACAGGAGGGGCGATCCCCTCCCGGTGACTATGGTGCCGTCCCTCATCTCGGCGGCGACGACCTGACGGTTGGTCTCCTTCATCATCTCGCGGACCTTGCGGACCACCGCGCGGGATTCGGGCTGGAGTCCCGCCTTCTTCAGGCAGAGCTCCGCCTTGAACACGAGGTCGTCGGTGCATCTGCCCTCCCTCCTGTCCACGAGTATGCCGAAGTAGCGTCTGCCGATCTCGTTCTCGGCCGCTTTCCTCACAGCATCGTCGTTCTTGATGCAGTTGCCGGCCATGTTCACGCCCATGTCCGTCGGTGACTTGTATATCGATGTGCCAGATATGTTCTCCAGTATGGCGTTGAGCACCGGGAAGATCTCCACGTCCCTGTTGTAGTTGACCACCGTCTTCCCGTACGCCTCGAGGTGGAACGGGTCGATCATGTTTGCGTCGGCGAGGTCTATGGTGGCGGCCTCGTACGCTATGTTCACGGGGTGGTTCAGGGGGAGGTTCCAGATGGGGAACGTCTCGAACTTGGCGTATCCCGCGGATATCCCTCTCTTGTGTTCGTGATACAATTGTGATAAGCAGACGGCCATCTTCCCGCTGCCGGGTCCGGGGGCGGTGACGACCACCAGCGGTTTCGTGGTCTTGACGTACTCGTTCTTTCCATATCCTTCGTCGCTGACGATGAGGGGGATGTTGGTAGGGTATCCCTCGATGGGATAGTGCATGTAGACCTTGAGTCCGAGGGACTCGGCCATGGACTTGAACTTGTCCGCGGCGGCCTGTCCGGTGTACTGGGTGATGACCAGGCCGCATACCTGTATCCCCCTGTCGAGGAAGGAGTCCACCAGCCTTAGGACCTCCAGATCGTATCCGACGCCGATGTCCTTGCGGATCTTGTTCTTGACGATGTCGTTGGCGTTTATGACGACGATGGCCTCGGCCTCGTTGCCCAGCTCCATGAGCATCCTGATCTTGCTGTCCGGGTGGAATCCGGGGAGTACGCGGGATGCGTGGTAGTCGTCGAAGAGCTTGCCTCCGAACTCGAGATAAAGCTTGCCTCCGAACTTCGCTATGCGTTCCCTGATGTGCTCCGATTGGGTCTTCAGGTAGAGGTCGTTGTCAAAACCCATTTCCATGGGATACTCTGATGGGGTGCATCTCTAATAAAGATTTGGAGTGATTCCGCTTAAACACTACATGCCAGTTATAGGCAATCTCAGAACATCCAGTTCTATACATATCTGTAATTAATCGTGAGTGGGAGGTGAAGTGGATCACCAATCAAATTGGACTCACATACGGGTGAAATTATCTGGTTGTATGGGTTTCAATATAATTCTTGATTTATTTTGTTCGAATGTTATTCTAAACGCATCAAATAATCCTAGTCTGCCCAAAAGAGGGACAAAGGAACCATATTCTTGTTCATCTACGAATAATACTTTTACCGGTACTCTGAAGTTGTACGATTCGTGAATTCCATTAAGCTTGATGTATAATTCTTTCGAAATGGATTCTATGGAACCCGCCACACCATATGAAATGCTCTTTTTACCATTCAAATCCATGCCCAGGGCCGTAGCCATATCGGAACTGATGGCACATGTATCTGCCCCTGAGTCGATCAGGGCTTTCACGGTAAAATGTTTCTTTCCATTGATCAATTCAACATCGATCATAGGTCTCTTTATGGGGAAACCCTTCTTGTCGATGGTACGGTACTTGTACACTAGCGACACGATATCACAGAATCAGAGAATCCGATTCGCTAATCGGAACAAACAGTACGGAGGAAGGATCGGTGATTTTAGAGACCAAAGAATGGACATCTCCAAAGGATCTGGCATGCGCTATGACCTCTTTTCCGCGGATGGCAATCCATTCGCCGAGGTACGGTGTCACATCCATCTTCATGAAGTAGTCGGATTCGACATTTAACGGCATCTTGCAACCTCCATGTTTTCAACGTTCTTGCATATATATAGGATTTATTGATTCCTAAACAGCGTTCATATTCGTCCTGATGATTCGAGCGGTACCCCTTTCCCTCCCTCACTTCGACGGTCGATGCACGGTTGTTACGATGTCTGTGACGGTGACCTGTGACTTGCCACGATGCGGGCATCACATTCAGCCTTTGTCCCTGCCCCGGGGACCCAGACGCCATTTCGACCCTAGCGTCTAACGGGTTGTTTCACATCCGCCCCGTCTAGGTTACCCTTACCGCTCAGATATTGGTGTTCCAATTCGCCTCCTGGATCATCGTGTCGATCTCCCTCACACTTTTCGCCAGAGCATCCGCTTCTTCCCTGACGGAGCGTACATCGACGGTGATGATCTCCTTCAGCGAATCCTTGTTGCGGTAGATTGGACGTTCCTTCTCCGTAGAACGCAGAAGGGCATTCAGGACGTCGACCTTGTCTGCCAGTGTGTCTCTGCGTGCCAGAAGTCTTGCCAGTGTTTCCCCGTTGGAAGCTACGGTGACGGCATTGGCGGTATTGATCCTGAAGATCAGTTCCTCATGCCTCGATGTGAGTATGTTCAGTTCCTCCAGGAGCCTCTTCGGATCTTCCACCGGTTCCTCTCCCTCGAAGACCTTGGAGTTTTTCTCCAGCCTGGAGGATAACGCGTCTATCTTCTTCCTTATTGCCGCTCTCTCGGCCAGTGCTTCTGCCAGTTTCATAGTGTCTCACTCCATGTTTTCTTCATGATTTTTTCAATCGTTTCTTTGTACTTCTCTACGTTTTCAGCATCGAGGTTGACATTGAGAACGGGGCGGTTGAAATGCTGCTCGACCCACCAGATTTTTCTCCTGAGCAGATTTACATCCGTCAGGTCCCTCATCAGCAATCTTAGTTCTGAAATTAGACCGATTGTTTCTTGGATAATGTACTCAGTTTGGGCACGATCATCGAATTCCGACTTCTGTCTGCATAAATCACAGAGTTTTCTCATCCTTTTTCTGACGTACGAGTCAGATGGGACATTAAGCATGTATTTTATGCAGATCCAACGGATGTATTCGAACATGGGTTCGATATTACGGGTCTCACGATTGATTTGTTCGAGGATGTACAGTGATGCTTCTGAGATATTGCTCAGAAGATCACCGACTATGAAGTATCCTCCTGAGTGACTATGCCTCAATATATTCCCCTCGGTTTAATTTGAATCCTTTCGTTAGTGTCCATTGTACAGATTATTGCATCCCAGTCACCGGGGTTATGTGTCTTCTTAACTTTCTTGAATTAATAAGAAACACACCACAGTCGTATCTACTTGATTGCGGATGCAAGGGTCTTATCGCTCTGCGGTTCATTCATTTTCTTATCCGATGTCTCCGATTTTATCTGGTTTAATCATATTATTGTCTCTGAATGTAAGGATTAATCATTTTTAGCAGTATTATATCTTTCTTATATGCATAAGAAAGATGCAAATATAAATAGGTATTCTCCAGAATCTCCAGTCTATGTTCGCGTCGGTGGGCGCAGATATTATAACACGGCAGATGCATTTTTGTATCGACAGGAAATGCCATTCCAAGCGGTCGCTTTCATTTCATCTGAGGAGAATCTGTCCGAAAGGGAGAAATCTATAGTGGACAGGCTGATACGCTCCGATGTCCTGTTCCTGGTGATGGGATCCAGGGTCAAGGCCAGACTTCTGACGGAGTACATAGAAGGTATGGAATGGAATAAGGTGAAGGTCATACGCCTGCACGATTCCGATTCCCGTTATCTCCTTCCATATCTGGCTAAGACAACGGACAGGAAAGGTCTCTCGGTGGACATAACCTTCGCATCTCCCTATTACGCATCGGCAGCGACAGTCCTATGCAGACGTCCGCAGGTGAGAATAACCTACACGCAGTGGGACGGCGAGATCCAGACCATATTCTGTTCCAACCCTCTGCCTAGACTGAACGACGAAAGCATGAGGGCGATACTGGAATGCCTGTCCAAGGGGTCGAGGTCTCTGAACGATCTGGAACGGGAGACCGGATTGAACTACAAGACACTGGCAAGGAGGGCGACGTCCCTCCTCAAGGACGGACACATCAGCAGGACAGACGATTATCCGATCAAGTACTACATGACGCCGGAACAGGCGATATCATTCAATCTTTCTCCGGGACCGTACGAGGGTTCGGCCGAAGGGATGCTGTTCGACAATGCGGCGGAGGCCATCATGGAGTTCGACGAGGTCGTGCTGGACAGTACCGACATATGAGGAAATACTCGGTGCTGTGATGGTATTACGGTAATCCGATGATCGGTTGGCCGCAGGGAATAACATTTTGCAACCGTCCGATTCACGCCCACATAATGCACACGAGGGATGCCAGCACTCCGCCTAGCAATCCGGTCATCGCGTTGTTCATGTACTTGTCGACCCAGCCCCAGGTCTCTATGGTGGCGCCGACGTAGCTGTCCGCCATGCACCCGATGATGCCGCATACCGACGGCACCAGCACCCACGCGTCGACGGTGTGCGTTATGAAGAGATACCCTATCACGGACACTATGAGGGACGCGGCGGCGGAGATCAGCGTCCCCTTGAGGGATATCCCTCCGTCCGTCCCGGGCTCCACCCTCTTGAAAGTGGTGATGAGCCAGACCCTCGGATCCTTGACGCCGATCTCGCTCGCGGCGGTGTCCGCGGCGGCGACGGCTATGGTCGCTATGTATGCGACCGAGAACGCCCACTCGTGTCCCGGATACACCTGATTGAGGATCGCCACGATCAGCGGCGGGACCGCCACCCCAAGGATGTTCTTGTACGAACGTTCCCCGTGGGTGCCCTCCTGCAGGCCCTTCTCCCGCTTCTTGCTCAGCCCCATGACCGTGGCGGCGAAGCCCAGCAGCGCGAAGACTATCAGCAGCGCCAGCCACCAGACGGAGCCCAGCGTGCCGATCAGGAAACCTATGGCGAACGCGGACACGCATCCGCTCTTCGTAAGGAGACCGAACTTATAGATGATGAGCGAGAGGCAGAGTGCCAGTATGAAGGATATGAGGCATCCGATGGGGTCGATCATCCCGAGATCCTCTCGATTATGTCGGTGGCGTACTCGACCGCCTTCTCCTTGTCGGCGAGGGGGAAGAACATCACCTTCCCCTGCGGGTAGACGGTGACCTCCATATCGTTCCATTGGGATACGAGCATCATCTCGTCCTTCGACTTGACCGGGCCGCGTTCGGACATGACCCGTTCCGCCTTATCCATGTCCAGCTCCATCTCGTCCTTGGAGGCGGCCATGAGGGCCTTCCCGCCGCAGAGCCTGGTGACCGTGAACCTCATGCGATGCTCCTGAGGTATGCGGACGCTTCCTCCCTGAACTTCTCCAGGGAGCCGTCGTTGACGATGAGGTGGTCAGATAATGCGATCACGTCGGCCAGTCCCCAGCCCATCTCCCTGGAGTCCCTGGCATCGAACTCCTCCACGTTCCTGGGGGCATCGTCCCTCTGCCTCTTCACGAGCCTGTCGTACCTTATCTTCGGGGGCGCGTGTATGGCAACGATGTTGACATCGTCGGAGAGGCTCCTGTATGCCAGGACCTCGTCCATGCTCCTGCATCCGTCTATGAGGTAGATGTTTCCGGACATCCTCTCGAGGGCGCGTTTGGCCCAGATGTTGTAGCCGTGCCTCTCCCTCTCGATGTTGGCGAACTGTCCCAGCGTCAGATCCCTGTCCTCGTCCCCCCTCTTGGGATAGAGCTCCCTGACCAGGTCCCCCATCCTCAGGAAGGGGATGCCCATGTCCCTGGCGACGTTGAGGAACTCCTCCTTGCCCGCTCCGGGCATGCCTGCGACGACGATCAGCTTCATGTTATCAGATCAGGTTCTCCGTGATCTCGTTCAGCTTCCTGTCGCAGTACGAGCACCTGAGGATGAGCGGGTCGCGGGAGATCACGTCGAACTCCGGCTTGATGGGCTCTCCCCTGTTGGTGATGCAGTTGGGGTTGCTGCATTTCACGATACCGCAGATGTGGTCGGCGACCACTGCCTTGTGCTTTTCGGCCACGGCGTAGTCGCGTATGATCGAGATGGTGGCGTCGGGGGCGATGAGGGCGATCTTGTCCATGGTCCTGCGGTCCAGCTCCCTGTCCTCGATCTTGATGATATCTTTCCATCCGCCGTTCTTCTTGGATTTCACGTGCATCCCGATGCTTATGGCGGAGCAGATGGTGTCCTCGTTGACGTTCAGTATCTTGAGGACGTTGATGGCCTGTCCCACCGCTATGTGGTCTATGGCCGTCCCGTTCCTGATCGGGGAGATCTTGAAGTCGTCCATCAGATCTCACCTCCCAGAACTGCGCAGAGCAGTGCCATCCTCACGGGTATGCCGTTGAAGGCCTGCTCGAAGTACTTGGCGTTCGGGGTGCCGTCGATGTCGGTGGAGATCTCGTCGACCCTCGGCAGGGGGTGCATGACGATGACATCGCTCTTCGCCTCGAGAAGTGCCAGCTTGTCTATCCTGTATGTCCCGGCGACCTTCTTGTACTCGGCGGGGTCGGGGAACCTCTCCTTCTGGATCCTGGTGACGTAGAGCACGTCGGAGTCCTTGATCACCTCTCCGAGGTCGGAGGTGATCCTGGGGTCGTAGCCGTGGTTCCTCAGGTTCTCCACGATGTCGGCAGGCATCTGGAGGGAATCCGGGGCGACGAATGTTAACTTCACATCGTACATCATCAGCGCGTCGACGAGGGAGTGCACGGTCCTTCCGTACTTCAGGTCCCCGACCAGCGTGATGTTGAGGCCGTCTATCTTCCCCTTGCAGTTCCTGATGGTGAACAGGTCCAGCAGCGTCTGCGTGGGATGGGATGCGGCTCCGTCGCCGGCGTTGATGACCGGTGATTTGGCGTACTTGGTGGCGAGCCTCGCCGCCCCCTCGTAGGGGTGCCTCATGACTATGGCGTCGCAATACGCGTCCACCATCCTGATGGTGTCCGCCAGTGTCTCGCCCTTGGCGATGGAGGTCGCGGACATCTGGCTGACGTCCAGAATCTGGGCGCCCAGCCTGTGGGCGGCGCTCTCGAAGGAGAGCCTCGTGCGGGTGGATGGTTCGAAGAAGAGATTGGCGATAATCTTGCCGTCGAGGGTCTTGGTCCTCTTCTCGCCCTTGGCGTAGGGGATCATGCGCTCGGCGAGGTCGAGCAGACACTCCACCTCGTCCTTGGTCAGATCCTTGATCGACACGACGTTCCTGCCGATGAACTGTCTGTAATCCATGGTTGCCCCTATTGCGTGCGCAATTAATAACTGTACGCTCGCGGGAGGTTGGAGACTCGAAGAATTTATATCCCTGTTGTCAATCGCGGTATCACCGGAAGTGGGCAAGTAGATCAGCCCGGTAGATCGCTTCGTTCGCAACGAAGAAGTCGCGAGTTCGAATCTCGCCTTGTCCACCATTATATCTCCATCCATCTCAGACATCCGTTCTGAACGCTGTCCGTGCAATTCTTAAGTTTTGAAAATGATACTTTTCGCCATGCAGCACATGGCCATAGTCGAGTGCGTCTCGTCGGGACGCCTCTACGTGAACGAGATCATATCGCGCGGATACAGGCCGCTCATCGTCAACGTGATCACCACCGACCCGTACCTCCTCAACTACCGTGAGATGATACGCAGGAGCATCGGCGATAAGGCCGATTACATCGACGAGTGCGGGGACTTCGACAGGTTCGTGGAGGAGCTGAAGAAATATGATATAGTCGCGGCGTTCGCCGGTTCGGAGTACGGGGTCCGTCTCGCGGACCGCATAGTGAAGGCGCTCGGACTGAGGGGCAACGACGCGGACACCACATACCTGCGTTGCAACAAGGGGGGCATGTACGAGGCCCTCGGGAAGGCGGGGATACGCAGGATCGAGGGGATGAAGGTCAGATCCGAGGACGACATCAGGAGGTTCTGGAAGGACAACGACCTCGACAGGTGTGTGATGAAGTACGCCGAATCGGCGGCGACGGTGGGCCTGAAGATCTGCTCCTCGCCGGAGGAGGCCATAGAGCACTACAGGGTCATGCTGGAATCCGTCACGGGCTTCGGGACGAAGAGCACCGACATCCTCATACAGGAGTACATCGGCGGGACCGAGTACATAGTGGACACCCTGAGCTGCGACGGGAAGCACATGATAACGGACATCTGGGTCTATGCCAAGATAAGGTCCGAGGACGGTACCCTCGCATACGACTACGCCAAGCTCATAAAGGACCTGGAGCCGGGACACACCGACATGGTCCAGTACGTGTACAAGGTCCTGGATGCGGTGGACATGAAGTGGGGCATCAGCCACAACGAGATCAAGATCGACAGGAAGGGGCCGGTGCTGATAGAGGTGAACGCGCGCCCCCTCGGACTGGCGATGACCCCCGAGTACCTGGACGAGGCGCTGGGATACCACCTGACGGATATGGCAATAGACGTCTACCTCGATCCGTCGCGCTTCGACCGCCTGATGCGCAGACCGTACAATCCGCCGAAGTACGCCATGATGAAACTGATGATCGTCCCGGAGGACATAGTGGGGACCTTCGCGCCCACCTTCGCGTTCAGCAACATGATCCGCAGCACCAGGGAGGTGCTGTTCTTCGGGAAGGATAAGATCTCCAGGTATTCGCGCACTATCGATCTGGACACCTCGCCGCTGGTGATAAAGATGATCAACTCCGACTACGGCGAGCTGATGAAGGACTACGAGGTCCTGCGCACGGCGGAATCCAGGTACTTCCACCTGTTGTATTCGCTGGGGGAGAAGCTCCGCCCGGTGGAGCCGAGGACGGACACGGGCAGGATACTGGAATACTTCGACTCGGGCAAGAAGATCGTCCTGGTCACCGACGGGGGCAGGTTCTCCTGCCAGTACGGGGAGAGGAGGCCGGCATCGGATTCCGAGATCTACGACGGCGCCGTGTACGCGGTATGCGGCGAGATGACGGCCGAGGAGAGGTACAGGTCCATATTCTGGACGATGCACAACATAAGGTCCGGGGGCCCGTTCATAGCAGTGCCGGAATCCTACGAGGCCATGAAGCAGGGCACGGTCCTCATGGACTTCCTGATGGACATCTGCGGAGTCAGGATAATGGTGCCCGCGTACGACTTCCGGGGCGTCATCTACGGAGTGAAGAGATGACCGAGAGGCTGCCGAGGGGTTGCGTCACCACGCTGGTGATCATATTCCTGGCGGCGCTCATAGACGGTCTCGACGTAAGCATAGTGACCGTATCGATCCCCACCATGGCCGGGGAGTTCGGGGTGTCCCTGTCGGACAGCTCGTGGATCGTCTTCGCCTACGTGGCCGGACTGGCGGCGCTGCTGCTCCCGATGGGGAAGTTCGCCAAGAACGGGCGCGTCAAGAGGTTCATGATCCTCGGGACGGCCCTCTTCGGGGCATCGTCCCTCGCATGCGGTCTGTCCAGGGAATACTGGATGCTGATCCTGTTCAGGATGGTGCAGGGGGTCGCCGCCGCGATGATGAGCTCCGTGCTGCCCTCCATGGTGGTGCACATGCTTCCTCCGGACAGGAAGGGCCTGGGCATGTCGGTGATGGGCGCATCATCAGGTCTGGCACTCATACTCGGACCGGTGATCGGAGGCGTGATAACGGACAACTTCCACTGGGGATGGCTGTTCTTCATCAACGTCCCGATATGCGTCGTGATCGTGGCGCTCGCCGCGGCCCACATGCCGAAGGACAGGGAGAGGGATCCCGAGAAGGACCCGACCCTGGCGGGAGGGATATCCGCGATGCTGCTGATAGGCTCGCTGCTGGCGATCCTGGAGGACTTCGGGGACCCCGACATCGAAGCCATCGGCCGCGCCGTATGCGCCATCATAGCGGTCCCCTCGGCCGCGGTGCTGGTATGGAGCATAAAGCGCGACGCGAGGAAGGCGGTCATATCGCCGAAGATGCTCCGCAACAGGGAGTTCATCGTCATCGGGACGGCGTTCCTGCTCTGCACGATGGTCGTATCCGGAGGACAGTACCTCCTGCCGTACATGCTGCAGGGCTACTGGTCCCTGAGTCCCCTGGAATCGGGACTTTATCTCTCGGCGGTGTCCGTGGCGATGATCCTGCTGGTGCTCCCCGTCGGGAGGATGTGCGACAGGTTCGGATGCAAATGGCCGTCTGCCGCCGCGCCCATCCTCAGGGGTACGTTCTGCGCTTTGATGATATATCTGACCATAGAGGGATGCGATCCCATCTTCCTGCTCATACCGCTGGCGATATTCGGCGCCTCCCATGCATTCTCCGGCACCGCGCAGCCTACCCGCATGATACACCATGCCACCCCGGGATACGAGGACGAGGCCACGAACTTCATGCTCGTGGTGAACTACGTCGCGTCGGCGCTGGGATGCGTGCTTTTCGCCATGATATTCAGCCTGTCCTCCGGCGGGGGACCGGCGGACATCGGCACGGACGGGCTGAGGAACGGATTCGTCCCGACCATGTGGTTCTCCCTGATCATATTGGCGATCGCATTGGTCTGCACCCTGTCGGTGAGGAACAAGGTCGTGAAAGCGGAGCGAGAATGAAGCGGCGGAGTCGAACCGCCCTTGCCCTCCAATGATGAAGGGGGGTTCCCGGAACCGAATACGGCTGCGCACTGTAGAGAATCGGGGAAGGGGACGGAAGAAAAATGGATGGGGCGGGGACCCCGCCCCGTTTATGGTTTTCAGGCCTTCTTCCTGATGATGAAGAATGCCACGATCCCGATGATGACCACTGCGGCGACGACGCCTCCGATGATCAGCGGGAGTTTGCTCTTCTTCGCGGGGAACCCGTCGTCATAGACCGAGTCGAACTCCGATTTGGCGGCGGAGTAGCTCTTGTCGAACTTCACGTTGTCGGTGTCGGCGAAGCTGGCGATCTCCTCGACCATGTAGTCGGGGATGGCGATGTCGGACTGAAGGACGATGGAAACGGTCTGCTGATAGGTATCCTCGTCATCGCCTTCGGGCTTCAGGTCGTCGATGTAGTAGTCCTTGTCGCCGATGGTGGCCTTGATGGAGAGGTCATTGTTCATGGAATCCACATCCTCCTTGACCGTGACCTTGTCCCCTGCCTTCACCTCGGACAGCGGCTTGCCGTAGTCGTAGGTGGAGGTTCCGCTCCCCCCAATCATGGTGTCGCACTTCATGGTAATCGATTTCGCGATACCTCCGTTGGGGGTGAAGGTCAGTGTGGCCTCGGTCTTGTTGACCTCGGATATCTTGCTGGTCCTCTTCTCGAGGAGGCATTGGGTCTCATTCATGTCAGCGTAGTTGTTCTCGAACCACAGGGCGCCCTCGATACGTCCGCTGACCTCCAGCACAAGTGTGTCGCCGGGCGAAAGCTTGTCCGTTCCGAAATAGGCGGCCATCGCCTCGGCCATCGCCTTCTCCTTGGCGGTGTTGGAATCGTCGATGTCGAACATATCCGTCTGGCTCGTCGCGGTGTATGTGACCTTCAGGCCCTTCACCTCCAGGTCCGTGGCCGACAGGACGGTCCTCGTCTTGCCCTTGACCATCGCTCCGTCGGCCGTCGTGTATTCGAACGTTCCGATGTTGTCCACTGTGGATTTGAAGGTGTAGAATTCGAAGTTGAATACACCCATGACGGAACCGGCTGCCGAATTCACGACGGAACTCTTGGTGGTCCCAAGCTGGGTCAGCTCGGAGTCGTCGGCCTTGTCGGTGAACGTCACGGTGTAACCGGTCTCACCGTCGGTATAGGCGTCCGAGTCGTATGCGACTGCGACGGGTACCGCCATGAACATGGCAACAACCAGTACCGCCGTCAGCAGTGCGATCTTTGAACGGGAGTGTCCTCCCGATGCACTGTTCCCAACAGACATGGTGGAAAATGTGCTTAACACTATTTAACCCACCATCACCGGGTTGCATTTTTGCCGTACGCCGATGTATTCTCAGCGGATGCGTCCGTGAAGGACAAATTGATATACGGCGAAGACAACACCCGTCCCATGGCAGGGGAGTCTTACAGCAGGGATCTGGAGGTCATGCTGGGGGACCCCAAGCGCGCCGTCCTTGTCATGACGCTGCCGCTTATCCTGTCGTACGCGGTGGCGCAGATCAACATGTTCGCCGACACCGCATGGTGCGCCGGGTTGGGATCGTACTCGAGCACCGCGCTGTCATCGATAATACCGTACTATTGGATCATCTCCGGTATCGGGACGGCCATCGGGATAGGTGCCGCGGCGACCATAGCGAGACACCTCGGAAGAGGGGAATCGGGAGAGGCGGAGAGCCTCGTGGCGCAGACGCTGGCACTATCGATGATTGTCGGTATACTCATCACCGTACCGCTGTATCTCTCCCTCGGTCCCCTCATGGACGTCATGTCCCTGGGGGAGGTCTCCGGCCACTGCAGGGAGTACATCGAGCCTGTGATCTTCTCCAGTACGGTGTACGTCCTCAACGGCGCCGTGGCGGGACTGCTGCGCGCCGAGGGTGCTGCGAAGAAGTCCATGGCCGTGCTGATCCTCGCGGCCGTCATGAACATGCTGCTGGACCCGGTGCTCATCTACGGTGCGGGTCTGGGGCTTACCGGCGCGGGGATAGCGACCTCGGTATCGGCGTTGGCATCCACGCTGCTGGGGCTGTACTGGTTCCTCTCCGGGAGGATGTATCTGCGGATATCCTTCAAAGGCTTCAGGATAAGGTGGGATCAGTTCCGCGACGTGCTGGCCGTGGGGCTGCCGAGGATGGTGGAGGTGTTCTTCATCTGCTTCCTGTCGGTCGTCCAGCGTATCATCATGATCCCGAAGCTGGGGGTCATGTCGTCGGCCATGTACAACGTGCCGTGGAGCTTCGTCAATCTGGTGATCGTGATATCCCAGGCGGCGGGTGCGGCATTGGTCCCGGTGTGCTCCGCCGCGTTGGGAGTGAGGGATGCGGACAAGGCCGATGCCGCCTTCAGGTACATCTCGAAGATCGCCCTGATATCCATGTCCGTCATCGCGCTGATAATACTGGTGTTCGCGGACTGGTTCGTGATACCCATGTCCACGGATCCGACGCTGGAGCCGTACAGGGACATCTACGCCTACGGTCTGAGGGTGTACATGCTGTGCATCCCGTTCCTCGGGCTGATAGATCTGGGGGGATCGCTTCTCCAGGCGCTGCGCAAGGCAAGGTTCCCGATGTACACCGCGTTCATCAGGAACATCGTCCTGATTGCTCTGATAGCGTTCTGTTCCACCATGGAGCAGGTCTTCTGGGCGGTGTTCACGATAGAGGTGTTGGGAGGTTCGCTGAACCTCATCCTCGCGAGATGGTCGCTGCGGAGGTTCCGCAGATACATGTGCGCGAATCCCGAATCCCCGGCGGGGACATGACGGTTGGCTCATCTGAGAGAGCTACGTCTCAGGGGTGTTCCGGAAAGAAAATGGTTAATACCGACACGTGCATAAAGCGTCTATGGGAAAGTACGTCATCAAGCAGAAATCCAAAGATGCGTTCTTCTTCGAACTCGTCGCCAGCAACGGCGAGGTCATCGGTACCTCGCAGGACTACCGCAGCCTCAGCTCCGCTAAGGGCGGGGTAGGTTCCGTTCAGAGGAACTACTATGCCGACGTCGAGGACCAGACCCTGCAGGACTTCCAGCCTCTCCCGAGACACCCCAAGTGGGAGCTCTACGAGGACGATGTCGGGGAGTTCAGGTTCAGGCTCAAGGCCATGAACGGAGAGGTCATCCTCAATTCCGAGGGTTACTCCGCGAAGGCCTCCGCCAAGAAAGGGATCGAGGCAGTCAAGAGGAACGCAGAGTCCGAGATCACCATCGAGGGCAAGGAGTGAGAGATCACCCCTACGGGGGAGGGATGCCTCCCGTAGCAAATCATTTACGAAGGATGTGCTGGCACATCGGTTCTGAGAATCATTTGAAGTAATAACCGCGGTGCTTGATCTCGCCGAGGAGCATCTTCATGTCGGTGACGTCGGTGCCGTCGTTCTCCGCTGCATAGAGTATGTGCTCCGCCTCGGGATAGGACACCTCGGTGCCTATGCCGTACATGTAGCACAACGCCAATCCCCTCCACGAATCGGCGTAGTCGGGGAAGGCGTTCCTGTAGCAGTTGAATGCGAGGACGCCCATGCTGTCGTCCCTGGATTCCATGTACTCGGCGAGGTAGCAGTCCGCCGCGCGCAGCAGGAGATAGTCGTCCCCGCCGCTGTCGGCTGCGCGGCAGAAGAGGTTGCCCGCTCTCTTCAGGTCGAGGCCGAGGGAACCGGCGTAGTGGCTGTAGGCTATGGTCTGGAGGCCCTCGACGGCATCCTCGAAGGAGGATACCCACGCCTCGTCGGCCGCATCGGCGTCCGCCTCGGTGCCTATGCCCCTGTGGTGGAGGGTCCCGAGCATGAACCTCATGCCCCTGTTGCCGCTCTCCGCGCGGCGTGAGGTCTCCTCGAATATCTGCCTGTCGGTGTATTGGCAGGCGTCGCCGTCGATCCTGCTGAATATGGCGGATCTCAGTTCATCGTCGGAGAGTTCGTTCACGGGCATGCGGTTTTTTCTACAAGTTTTATATACTTAAAACAATCGTGAAACGATGATTCAATTTTAACGAAATGAACAGTATTAGGTTCATATGTTGATATATCCGATGAAAAAATATTTCATATTTTATCGTAGAGAATATGAAACTAGGAAATGCGGGGAACGACGTCCCGCATCCCGTTTATTCGTAAAGTCTCGGTAACGAACGTAACTATCGAGCGTTGATATCCCTCCGCATCATACATCGTATCAGGAACAAAGGAGGAAAAGATATGACAATAGCGGAACCGGAATGGTGGGATTACATCGAGTACGAGGTCGTGGGCAGCTATCCCGTTGCCGTAGGCTTCAAGAAGGGCACCCCGGAGAGGATCAAGAGGGCGTACCGCAGGGACCAGGCGGCCTTCAGGCGGGCGAGGGAGCAGGGCATAGAGCTGTGATCACACGGGATACCGCGCGTTCCTCCTCGATGTCCGCCTCCTCTATGGCGTCGTCGGATGTGGAATCCTTGGGCTTCCTGCCCGTTTCGGGCCTGTCGGCCATCAGGAGCCTGACGAAGAAACCGCCCTCGCCGTACAGGCGGAGGTACTGCGCATCGCCGCAGTCCTCGACGGCATGGCTTTTGAGGACGAAGGACGTCGCCATGTACTGCGACGCACCCAGCTTCCTGACGGATATCCTTACCCTGCCGTCGCCGTCTCAGATCTCGTATGCGAGCTCGAACCTCCCGTTCTCGTCGAGGATGTAGGAGGTATGCGTGAGGATCCTCCCTCCCTCGGCCTCGGACCAGGACGACCTGTCCTCGCCCGTCAGGGCATCGGCCTCGTCCCTGTAGACGATCGCTCCGGAGGAGGTGGTCAGGAGGGACGAGACCGTCCCCGTCCCGATGGTTTAATACCGTCCCCGTGCATCATCGTCCGTGAAGTACGGAACAGCCCTCATGGCAGTGGCGGTCGCCGTCGTGGTGACGTGCGCCTGCACTATGATAGCGATGAACAAGGACACCGGCGACGACCGCAGGATAGGCATCATCGGCGCCATGGACGAGGAGGTCTCGTCACTGAAGGATTCTATGCACATCGACAGGAAGGAGACCGTCGCCGGCATGGAGTTCTGCATCGGCACCCTTGACTCGCATAAGGTAGTCATAGCCCAATGCGGCATGGGAAAGGTGAATGCTGGCATATGTGCCAACGTCATGATCAACGACTTCGGGGCCTACTGCATAATCAACACCGGCGTGGCAGGTTCCCTGGACAATATTTTGGATATAGGCGACATGGTGGTCTCCACGGAGGCGGTGCAGCACGACTTCGACGTGTCGCCCATAGGCTTCACCAAGGGCGAGATCCCCTACACGGGGTTGGTGGCGTTCCCCGCCGACAAGAAACTAATATCCTCAGCCGAGCGCGCCATTTCGGAGTGCGCTCCCGAGATCAAGGCGGTCAAGGGAAGGATATGCAGCGGCGACCAGTTCATCAACACTCCGGAGCAGAGGGACAGGATCACCTCGGAGTTCGGCGGACTGTGCTGCGAGATGGAGGGCGGCGCCATAGCCCAGACCTGCCATCTGAACGACGTTCCGTACGTGATAATAAGGGCGATATCCGACAAGCCCGACGGTTCCGAGGAGCAGGAGTACCACGAGTTCGAGGAGGAGGCGGCCAAGAGGTGCGCCGCCATCGTGCACTACATGGTGAAGAACTGCCTCTGACCCCTGCGGGATGGAATCGCGGCACCGATATATAACGGAGGGCCGTGATATTCAGTATTAGCGCACGCGAATAGGAATTTTTACGCGCATTAAGGGAGAAACCGTCCGTTCACGGGCAGTAACGGCGATTATATTCTGGCCGTGAACGGGTGCGCCTCCCCGATCCCCGACGGTCCGTCGGTTGATATATAAACTTATAATGGGAACGAAGGTCAATGGGGCAGACCGGATCTCCGGGATGTTCCGACACACGACGGGGATATCATGGGAAGGAAGACGATTTTGGCCGCGGCCCTGCTCGCGGCCGTTGCTGTTGCTGTGCTGTTCGCTTTCGCAGCTGACGGGTCCGATGCGGATTCCGGCACGAGCGGGTCGTGCGGGGATAATCTCACATGGACATTCGATCCGAGCACCGGTGCATTGACGATCACCGGTACGGGGGACATGACGGATTACAGTGGTTATTCGATTCCCACGTGGTACTCCTACAGAAGCAATGTCAAAGCAGTATCTCTGCCAGACGGTCTGACTCGGATTGGGGATATGGGATTCATAGGGTGCGATTCCCTCACCTCCGTAACGATTCCGGAGAGCGTGACTCACATCGGCAGCAAAGCTTTCGACGGATGCACCTCCCTCGCCTCCGTGACCATCCCGGACGGTGTAACATCCATTGAAAATATGGCGTTCTACCAATGCACCTCCCTCACCTCTGTCACGATCCCCGACAGTGTTACCTCTATCTGGAGCAATGCGTTTATTGCATGTACAAGTATGGTATCCATCAGCGTATCGGCCGACAATCCGAATTACGCATCCTCCGGCGGCGTCTTGTTCAGCAAGGATATGACCCAGTTGTTGTGTTATCCCGCAGGAAACGATGCGACGGGGTATACGATACCTGACACCGTCACTCTTGTAGGGGAAAATGCGTTC
>JAEEGH010007551.1_pt1 | contig 26092 bp, 20 predicted proteins | sample 9134181 | NCBI WGS metagenome assembly JAEEGH01 (sample SAMN16246544, study PRJNA631951) | gut metagenome | biome: gut microbiome; feature: rumen; material: DP-attached | host: Bos | place: Iran: Karaj | collected 2018-10
TCCCTGTACAGACTCATCCCTGTAATTTCATTCGACCCGTCAAAGTAGATTGACAGTTTCGGGCGACTGAGTGTCATAGTCCTTCAGGTTGAAGCGGCTGAGGATGCTTCTGGCACCATCCAGGAAGCCTTGGCAAGCGACATCCCAGTACTCGCCGCTTTCGAAACGGGGGATGAGGCATGCAAAGTTGGCCTTTTTGTGAGAGGCAAGCGAGGATGCGATCGGGTTGGCCTTGTAGCCGAGGCGTTCGATGACCTCCTGGACCTTCTCCACGGTCTTCCGGGACACGCCGCCCCGGTGATAAATGACCCGGTCAACGGTCGCTCTGGCTACCCCCGCCTCGCGGGCGACGTCAAATATGGTCGGGATTGCTTTTTCCATGCTGCAAAGGTAGGGATTTTTTTTGTGTTTTTTCAAAAATAGTGTACCTTTGCATAGATTGTCGGGCACGTGCCCGAAACGAAGATTATGACAGCGAAACAGCGAATTGAGTATGCACTTTCCATTTCGACCGACACGAAGGTCTTCGAGATGGGGAGGGGAGCCTCGAAGAAGGCTCCGGAGGTTTTCAGGCAGTGTTTTCCGGGACGCAAAGCCCTTATCGTGGCCGATGTCCACACCTATCCGGCGCTGGGCGGAAAAGTCTTCGCGCTTTTCCGGGAGGCCGGCATTCCGGTGGAGAAACACATTATCATGGAAGAGGAGTTCCATGCCGAATGGAAGTATGTGGAACTTGTTGACAGTCTGCTCGATGCCCATCCGGACGCCGTTCTTGTCTCCGTCGGATCCGGGGTCATCAACGACCTCTGTAAACTCAGCTCCCATCATCACAACCAGTCCTACCTTACCCTGCCGACGGCGGCTTCCGTGGACGGATATTCTTCTTTCGGCGCGTCCATCACCTTCGAAGGTGCCAAGCAGACCTTCTCCTGCCCGGCTCCGCTGGCCATTGTCGCTGACATTGACGTGATAGCGGCTGCACCCAAGGAGATGACGGCCGCCGGCTATGCCGACCTGGCCGCGAAGGTCCCTGCCGGAGCCGAATGGATGGTGGCGGACTTTGTCGGAACGGCTCCGATCCACCCGGAGGCCTGGCATGTCCTGCAGGACTATCTGGACGACTTCCTTTCGAGGCCGACAGAGGTGGCCGCCGGAGATCCGGACGCCATCGCCGACATCTTCGAGGGCCTGACCCTCAGCGGTTTCGCCATGCAGGCGGCCCGTTCTTCTCGTCCCGCATCCTGCTGCGACCACCTGTTCAGCCACATCCTGGACATGACGGAACACCGTTACCATGGTAAACTCCAGTCCCATGGTTTTCAGGTTGCCATCGGCACGCTGACCATGTGCGCCGTCTTCGACGAACTCTTCAAGCTGGACTTGACGCAACTCGATGTCGATGCCTGCGTCAAAGCCTGGCCGACCCTCGACGAGGAGCAGCAGCGCGCGCTGAAAGAGTTCGAAGGCTTCCCGATTCCCCGGCTTGGCTATGACGAAATCACGAAGAAGTACGCACCGGCCGAGACGGTCCGGGAGCAGCTGACGAAACTCAAGGCGGAGTGGCCTTCCCTAAAGGAGAAGCTCCAGGGGCAGGTTTATTCCTACGAGAAGATGAAAGGTCTGCTGAAGGCGGCCGGAGCCCCGTATGAGCCCGAGCAGATTGGCGTTTCCCGCGCCCAACTCAAGGCCATGTTCCCGAAAGTCCAGCTCATGCGCTTCCGCTACAATGTGCTGGACCTCGCCAAACGCGGCGGTTTCTACGATACGATTGTCGAACCCCTCTTCGCCCCCGGCGGCTGTTTTGAACTATGAAAACGAAGAAAAGCTTCCAGTACTGGCAATGGCGGGTCATCATTTGTTCGATGATCGGCTATTCCGTGTTCTATTTCGTCCGGAAGAACTTCGCCTTCGCCATGCCGGCCCTCGGGCAGGAGTATGGCATCACGGATACATCCTTCGGTGTTATCTTGACCCTTGTCGGCCTGGTGTACGGCGTCTCGAAGTTCCTGAACGGTTTCATCGCCGACCGGGCGAACGCCCGCTGGCACCTTGTCATCGGCCTCGGGGCCTGCGTCATCCTGAACTTCCTCTTCGGATGGAGTGAGGACATCAGTCACTGGATCACAGGGCAGGAGAGCGGCCCCGACTTTGTCAATGCCATGGTCGCGGTCATGGCGGTCCTGCTGGTACTCAACAATGTTTTCCAAGGCGCCGGCTTTGGTCCTTGCAACCGCCTGATGGTCCATTGGGTTCCGCCGAAGAAACTGGCCACGAAAATGTCCATCTGGAACATGTCCCATTCCATCGGCGCCGCCATCGTCTCCATCGTATGCGGCTCCATCGTCGCCTCCATGGGCTGGCGTTGGTGTTTCTGGATTCCGGCGGCCATCGGTGCCGGCGGCGTCGCCTTCATCATCCTGACACTCCGTGACACGCCCTCCTCCGTCGGCCTTCCCGAACTGCCCGACACCAAGACCGAACTGGACGATGACGATACAAAGGAAGGATACCGGAAGTTCGTGATGGACAAGGTGTTCAAGAATCCCGTCGTCTGGATTATCGCGACGACGGCCCTGATGCTCTATATCGTCCGTTTCGCCGTGCTGGACTGGGGCCCAAAGTTCCTTCAGCAGGGTGAACAGCAACTTTCACCGCAACTGGCGGGATGGACCATCGGCATCTTCGAGATTGCCGGATGTCTCGGCATGCTCGCCGCCGGCTGGGTGACGGACCATTGGTTCCATTCCCGCGGCCAGCAGGTCTGCGTCATCGAGATGATGCTGACGGGCGTCTGCCTTCTGGCTATCCACGTCCTGCCTGCAGGGACCTCTCCGGTCGTGATGTTGGTGCTCCTGGCCCTGGCCGGGTTCTTTCTCTATGGCCCCCAGGCCCTTTTCGCCGTCATTTCCGGCAACCAGGTGACGAAGAAGGCCGCCTCGGCCGCCGCCGGCTTCATCGGTCTGTTCTCCTATTTGAGCACCCTGTTCACCGGCGCGGGTGTCGGCCTCCTTTCCGACCGCTTCGGCGACGCTTTCTGGGGAAATCTTTTCCTCATCATGGCCTTCATCGCCATCGGCGGAGGCCTCCTGATTGCCACCCTCTGGAATATCAAAGATGATGGATATGTCCATGAATGACCGTCTTCGGAAAATCCGTCATGTTGTCATGGACATGGACGGGACCATTTATCTCGGGAATCAGATTTTCCCGTTTACCCTGCCTTTTCTCAAGGGGCTGGAGGCGAAGGGCATCGGTTATAGTTTCCTGACGAACAATCCGACCAAGTCTCCCTCGGACTACCTCCGGAAACTGTCCGGAATGGGAATTGAAATCGGCGAGGACCAGATGCTGACGACTTCCCGGAGCATGGTGGACTGCGGGTCCATCCAGGCCTGCATCGAGGCGGCGACCGGACGCAAGGCCGACCGGGTGCTCGGAAAGCCGGATCCGACGATGCTGCTGGAGCTGGAGGACCGGCTCGGCCTGGAGAAAGACGAGGTGGCGATGGTCGGGGACCGGGCCTATACCGACGTGGAGATGGCCAGAAGGGCCGGAGCGCTGCCTGTGCTGGTCCTTTCCGGCGAAACGACCCGTGAGATGCTTCCGGAGGTGTCGCGTCCCGGAGACCTTGTCGTCGCCGACCTGGAAGAATTCGGTAAATTATTGCTGAGCCATGAATAGATTTGCTTTGACGGTCGTGCTGGCGCTTTCGTCATTCGGCCTTTCCGCCCAGCGGGCGGACCATCTGGGCCCCATGCAGGGCTTCCCCCGCGAGCAGCGCGGTTTCTCCTATCAGGGGATGGACATTGCCGGAAAGTACATGCTCAGCTGTCAGGACCGGGGGGCGGCGACGGTTTACAAGCTGTCCAGCAAGGACTTCAGGAAGGTCGGACAGTTCAAACTGGCTTCGTTCAACGAGGTGAACCATGCCAATGTCGTTACGTTCGGCGTGGAGAAATACGACCCGAAGGATCCGCTGCCGCTTGCTTACGTCAGCCAGTGCCACAAGAAACCCTACGAAGGGCGGAAAGACCTGCTTTTCGTGGAGCGGATTGCGCCGGACCTCCAGTCTTCGACCCTGGTCCAGACTATCTTTTATGAGGATACGGTCCAGGATTTCGGCTATGCGCTCCAGTGGGTCATCGACCGGAAAGGGAAGTTTCTCTACGGCTATGGCAACACCATCAACAATTCCGACCCGAAGAACTGCCACAGAATCATCAAATTCCGCCTTCCGGCCCTCTCGGAAGGGGATTTCGTGATGCTCCGGCGGGAGGACGCGCTGGAGGATTACCTGATCGAGGAGGTCTCCGGCTTCCGTTTCAATCCGATCGGCCAGGGCCTGTATGTCTTCAGGGACAAGCTCTATATGCCGACCGGCGTCGGCACGTCCAAACATCCTTCCATCCTCTATGTCTGGGACCTCAAGAAAAAGTCCATGGAAACCATGGACCTTTCAAATTGCACCACCGGCGAACTGGAGGATATCAGCCGCTTCTGCGGCCATTTCTGGCTCCAGGGCCAGGACGGTATCTTCCGCCTACGCTAACGCTTCGGCGAGGATGGAGATGGGGTGCTTGACGGTGTAGCCGGTGGACATCTCGATCTGCCATTTGCAGGTCTCGCAGTCGCAGGCGACAACGTCTGGGTTGACGGCGCGGATCTGATCGAAGAGGGGAGCTCCGATGGCCTGTGAGGCCTCGTAGTTCTCCTTTTTGAATCCGAAGGTGCCCGAGATGCCGCAGCAGGCGCTGTCCAGCAGGGTGAATTCCACGCCCGGAATCATGCGGAGGAGACGCTCCGAGAAGACGCCCCAGCTGATAGCCACTTTCCTCAGAGAGGAGCGGAAATTCACGCTTGAGGCGGAATCGGTCGGTGTCTGCAAGGGAGACAATGTAATCAAGTATGCGCAGGGAGCGGCATCTGACGGAAAGTATGTTTTCTTCGCCCTGCGCGCCGGCGAAGATCCCAATGGAATCGTATATAAGTATACTCTCCATCCTTTTGCCCTGGTCGATAAGACCGGCGTGTTCTCCTGCTATCACGCCAATGATATGACATACGATTCCCGCCGCAAGAAGATGATAGTAGCCCATTCGTCCGGCGATCCTTACGGATATACGTTGTTGGATGTGGAAACGATGGAGCGTACGGAGGTAAAGACCAGTTTCTACACGAGCGGAATTGCTTACAACGCGAAAGATGACGTTTTCGGCATCACGCACAGCGGATCAAAGTATATGCTCTCCAACGCGGATTTCAACAAGACTGTCAAAGATTATGGACGAAGCGACGGGATGAGCGATACCTACTGCGCCCAGGGTATGGGAAGTGATGACAGCTATGTCTATTTCCCGATGAGCCCAATAAAAGATATCTCCACCGACAATGTCCTCGTGGTTTACGGATGGGACGGGAAATACATAGATACTCTCCATCTCCCGATAACCTACGAATCGGAGACGATGTTCTACGCCGCCGGAGACTATTATATCGTGTTCAACAGGGGAGGGGCGTCCCTGTACAGACTCATCCCTGTAATTTCATTCGACCCGTCAAAGTAGATTGACAGTTTCGGGCGACTGAGTGTCATAGTCCTTCAGGTTGAAGCGGCTGAGGATGTCAACGTGCATATAGTAGTTGCGTTTCTTCGGAGGCTGGCCTGAAATAAGGCAGGAGGCGAAGTTTACTACTGCATAATAGGCCTGCAGGGGAGTGCGCCTGGTGACAAGGTATTCAACCAGGGAATCTTTCACGACGGCAAGGTTCCGTTCAATGTCATCATAGCCGACCACCGAACGCTGCGGATCCGGGTGCAGAAGCAGGAAGTCACGCATAAGATGAACCCTGGAATTGGCCATTACGAAATGCTTGATGTCGGGATGGTCTTTGGTGAACTGCTCCAGGTTTTTCAATATCTGTTCAGGGTCGTGCGGAGGAATGAATGTGGCGGTGACGCGGCAGTCCGGACAGTAATCCCTCAGATACCTCATAAAACCTTCACGGCGGAGTTTGTTCGGGTCGGATTGCCCGCGGGGGTCTCGCTGCAGCCTGATTATCCCGATTTCCTTTACCTGCATCCTGTGGGTGAGCAGATATGCTCCCAGATAGCCGGCCTCCCAAGGGTCCACTCCGCAATAGACTGTGTAATCAAGGTCGTCTAGTTTGCGGTCTACGAATGCATAAGGTATTCTGGCTTCCTCCAGAGAATGGACAAAACTGCGTAGCGCCTCTTCGAAGACGACGTTCATAAGGACTCCTGACGGTTTGTCTTTCAATACCTGCTGGCAGGCTTCCAAATATGATTCAGGAATGTCGGAGTCGAAATGGTACATCCGGATTGAAACCGAGTGGGATTTCACGGCGGCGGCTCCTTCATTGAAGCCTTTCTGCATTGTGTCCCAATAGTCCCCCTTTTCATAACTTGGCGTGAGGCAGGCGATGGTGAACTTGCGCTTGGACGCAAGTTGAGCGGCGACCGGATTGGCCTTGTATCCAAGTTCGCGGATAGCAGCCTTGACTTTGGCAGCAGTCTTCTCGGAGACTCCACCCCTGTGATATACGACGCGGTCCACGGTGCCTCGGGCGACGCCGGCGAGACGTGCTACGTCAAATATGGTTGCGTGATCCTTTCCAGACATAGTGTGTTAATTAGGTTAATTGGCAGGTTTTACCGTGCGCCAGGATTTTGCCTCCAGCGGAACTCCGTCCGGACAGGTGAAGGTTTCGTCTCCATAGTTGCACCAGGTTATGGTCCCGTCTCCGTATGTGGTCTTGAACACTCCTGGAGCGGCCTCACAGTGGTCGTCCATTGTTTCGTACTGCAGGTAGCCGTAGTCTCTCAGGTATTCCCAGCCCTTTCGGATTTCAACGGCGGAACGGTGTACGTCTTCACTGGTTGCCGCAAAAAGGTCGCAGGTGGGTGTGCCTATCCAGTTCTTGTCGTCGTCGCGGTGGGCGGAATAGAAATAAAACGTAGGGTGTCCGCCGAATTCCTGGATTTTCATCGACCATTCCGGCTCCTTGATAGTATAATTCACCGAACGGGACAGAGGACAGGAATAGATGTAACCATTATAGACTATGTGCCACAGAGGGACATAAGCGTCGCGCAGCTTTTCGAAGCGGAGGGTTTTCGGTCCAAGCATCGAGATGTAGAGCGCGAAGTCCAATTCGGACGACAGGTGGTCAAAACCGCCCTCGGAAGCGCAGCCTCCGAGTTTGTCTTTCATCTCCTTCAGTGTCTTCCGGGCCCATTCCGCGGCTTGCAATGGATTGTTGTAATGTTTAGGGTCGGCGCATGCGTGAGGGGCCACGATGGAATAGACATCGTTGTATCCCACTCCGCGAAATCCCATTTTGGCGAGCGTGTCACAGTAGGGGACAGCGTATTTCTTGTATGCCTGTTCATAACAGAGTTCGTACATTCGTCCGCCCCCATAGACGGCATTGGAATAGCGCACGCCGGAAGGAAGCAGCGCTACATCGTTGATGTCGAAATCGGAAGAAACCTCGTAGCTGTCACCGGTACAGATGTGTGGGACAATCTGGAAGCCTTTTTCCTGCGCGTACGAGATCAGGTGCAGAAGCGCCTTGTCGCCTCCGAGCGCTGGCTCGGCCGGGAAAATAGTGGGGAAACGTCCGTCGTGTCCTCGGATATTCCATCCTACAAGAGTGATTTGGGCTCCGGGAACGCCTTGGGCCACGAGGGTATCAATGAGTTCGCACACCCTGTCAAAGGTCACGGCGACTTTCATCGGAGGTTCATTCTCCAAAGTCTGATGCTCAATTTGACAGGGAACTGGCTTCCAGCCCTGGCGGATGCGGATTTCCGGATAATCCACTGCATATTTCAGCAGCGGACGGTCTTTAATCTTTTCCTTCAGTGGCATCAAGTCTCCCTGGGCCAGTCTGATGGAACGGTACAGCCTGCCGATGCCTGCGTAGGTGGCGTCCTTTCCTTCGAGCGGATAGAAACGGAGTACCCAGGCACCGTCATAGGCCTTGTGGTCAAACGGGGTAAGGGCGAAGACCTGGCGGTACTGCCCGTTGCGGCAGACGATGGAGACGTGGCTGTCGAAACGGTAATTTGGGAAGTGGGCCATCCACGCCTTGGCACCGATCACGCAGCCGGCTATCGGCATCGGGTGGCGGTGCCGGAGGGAATTCCTTCCTTCCCGTCCTTCGAGCATTTTGGTGACGATTCCATCCGCGTTCACATAATAACCGTCAGTCCCGGCTGGAGCGCAGGTCATCTGTGGGGTGACATACAGCGTGTCCAGCCCGGCGATGTCCGCTTCCGGGAATGAGTATTCCAGAAAGCCTTTGCCGCAGGACAGGCATACAGTATCTTCCTGTACCGTCCCGTCGGTGCGGACGATACGGATAAATGCTGTCTCCCGGGCTTGCCTGGAGCAGGCGGATGCCAGAAGAAAAATGGAAAGGATAAAGAGGATTCGTTTCATGTTCCGGCTCAAAAATAAGAAAAAACCATCTATCTGCAAAACTTCTTTGCGTAATAGGTAAAAAACGCGGCGGCAGTTTTGTGTACCGCCGCCGCGAAAAAAGCTTGTCGTATCGAATTATTCGATTACAATGTTGGTGAGGGCTCCGGTAGAGGTGAAACCATTCGCGTCGGAAGACTGTGACACCAGGTTGTCATTGGTGAGTGCCGTAATGGTGCTGCCGTTCACCTTCGAGCCGGATTTGACGACACACTTGGCGGAGTCGCCGAAGGTGATGGTCTTTCCGTCTTTTTGGAGACCGCCTGAATAGAGTCCGGGGGTGTTGTTTCCGCTGGCTCCCGTAAGCGAACCGTCGAAGGAGCAGCCGTTGAATTTAGCATCACCGGCTACCTTGCCGAGCAGACCGCCGGTATAGACCTTCTTGGTGGAGCCGGAGGTATTGATGGTGCCTTTGAACGACCAGTTCTTCAAATCCGTCGCGGCGGTATAGGCGCTGACGCCGCCCACCTCAGAATAATCGCGGCCGGTGCAGGATGCGGTAATGTTGCATTCCACCACCGAGTCGTGTGCGGTCTTGTTCATATAGGCATTGATGCCGCCGATGCGGATCTTTGCGTCTCCGGAATAGGTCAGGTTTCCATAGTTCTTGCAGCCTGAGAAAATCTGCGATGCTGCGGAGGTCCCGGAAACGCCGCTGAGATAGTAGAAACCGCTGTTTGAAGAAGCGGTGACAGTGAAACTCAGGTTGCCGCGGTTTTCCAGTCCGCTGTGGGTGACAGTGCCGGAAGAAGGCGCGGCGATGAAACCGAATACGCCGCCTACCCAGCTCTGGCCGACATTGGGACAAGTGACATCAACGTCGCCTTCGTTCTTGCAGGCTGAGCCCAATCCCTGCGCAACTCCTTCACCGAGCACGCCGCCGCAACGGACGCTCTTGCCGTTATATGTGACTGTGACCTTTCCCTTGTTGCTTCCGGAGAACGCGGCTTCGGCATAACCGACGGAACCGCCAAGCTGCAGGTTGGCAGCCAGATTGTCAGCCGCGGTAGTGGTCAGAGTCAGGGGATTGTTGTTGTCGCAGGCGGAAGCCTCTCCCTTGGCATAGCCGACGACGCCTCCAATCCTCAACTGTGTAGACAGTTGTTTGTATGTAGCAACATCTCCTGCAGTAGAACGGACGACAGAAACGGTAAGGTTGCCGTTATTGGTGAGGCTGGTTGCTTCCGACACGGTATATCCTGCGACACCACCGGCTCTCACTAAGGCGCCCTTGGATTCCACCGTCATCGCGCCGTTGTTGGTGCAGAGGGAGACGGGCACGACGCTGTATCCGACGACGCCGCCGAAATTGAAGCCCGTTCCGTTGGCATAAGCCATCCAGCCCTTGAGGTTCAGCGTGCCGTAGTTATGGCAGTCCGAAAGGGAGTAGGTATCGGCATCGGCATTGGGGCCGATCTGGCCGACGACGCCGGCCGCGCAGAATTCACCTGTGACACCGCAGCCGGACTTGTCGACTCCGCCGCCAGCGAAGGTGCCTTCGATGGTGACATTGCCGTAGTTCTTGCAGCCCGTCATATTTCTGAGTACAAAGGCAGCGACACCGCCGATGGCAGGACCAGTCGCGCAGGAAGCTGTTTCATTGGTCGGCACGGTAACGGAGATCTGTCCTTTTGTCGCGTCTCCATCCACACCGTTGGTGCAGTCATACATATTGCCTTCCCAGTAACCGGCGAGGCCGCCCACCTTGAAGTAGTTTCCAGAACCGGCTGTTCCCTCGTTCTCAGTCATGGATCCGCCGTTGGTCGAGTAGTAGCTGATGTTGCCGGTATTAAGGCAGTTCCTCATCGTACCCTTGGAGGAGGTGGCGCTGGCGATGGCCGAGATGGAAGTACCTGCACAGATACCGCCGACAAAGACGTTGTTGCCTTTCACGTTCACGCGTAAGGAAACGTTACCGTTGTTGGTGTTATTGATGCAGGCATCCTTGTCGCCGGAGTTGAAATACCCGACAAGACCGCCGAGGTAGAAGTTGCCGGACGTGGAGGTGTTGATGATGGAGACGTTGCTGTTGTTCACGCAGTTCTTCACGATACCGTAGGATACGCCCGTGAGGACGCCGGCATAGACACCGCTGGAGAAGGAGTCTGTGACCTCCTGAACAGTGGCGTTGCTGGTGATGCCGTCGAGGGTGCCCTTGTTATACACCGCGTTCGCGATGAAACCGGCGCGCTGGCTCGGGTTGGAGGTCGCGAAGGTGAGGGTGCAACTGGATGCGAGGGTAAGATTCTTCACCTCTCCGTTTACATTATTAAGCAGGGCTACGCCGTTGCTGGTCCAGTTGGTGATGCTGTGGCCCTGTCCGTCGAGGGTGCCCTTGAATTCTTTGGTCAGGGCGGTGAGCGTCTCGCCGCTGAGGTCAAGGTCGGAAGTGATCTTGGCTACTCCGTTCGTGGGGAATTCCTCGGCCTCAACCAGGGCGCGGAAGCGCTTGAGCGAAGCGGCGTCGTGGATGTCGAAGTACCAATCCCAGGTTCCGCCGGTGAAGTTATCGAACTTCTTGCCGGTTCCCCTCGTGAAGTTGAAAGCCGCGGATGCGGTGCGCTCTGCCTTCCAGTCGTCATTGGGGGCGGTGCCGGAAGCGATGCCGTGGTTGTTCACGGTCAGCTTAAAGGTAAGCTTGACATCGTTGACGGGAAGAACGGGAATATAGTAGTCGTTGTCCTTTTCAAAGTATCCGCCGCTCTTGCTGGCCACGATGCTCGTGGTGCTTCCGGGCGTCCCGCTGACGGAGGCGTCGGCGAAACTGAAGGTGGCGTTTCCGGCAATATTCTTCGTTCCCTCGATGACAATCGAACTTACATTCTCGTCAGTGATTTTGATTCTCAGGTAGGCGAATGCATTGTTGAGGGTGACGCTGTAACTGCCCCCGTTCTTGGTTGCAGTGCCGACGGCAACCATAGCACCTTTGGCAACATTGTGCTCTACAATGACCTGTGTGGCGGGAAGCGAGGTGGTGACCGTTTTGTTTACGGCATCGAATGTGGCATTCTCGTCATAGGGATAGAATACATAGAACTCGCTGGCCCCATCGGTGACAGTGCCGTTAAAGTTGGCGGAGCTGCCGGTGTAGGTGGACATAGTGAAGCGGATCGGAGAGGACGTGTCCAGGTCAGTGAAAACGCCGACCTCGTCTCCCTCTGCCCAGGAGATGGTTCCTGCATCGGAATCCTGGACAAAAGACTTTGTCTCACCGGATGAAACGGCCAGGGTAATGGTTTTCTGGCCGGCAGGGAGGGATTCTTCCTGAGGGGTCTCAAGTTCCTTGTTACAGGAAACAGCGGCGAATGCGATCGCGGCTAAGAGATACAAATACTTTTTCATAATTAATTCCTCCATCTTACCAGTTCACGCCCATATCCTCTTCTTCTGATGTGTCAAGGCTTGACACGGTCGTCCCATTGACGCTCGCGCAGAAATAATAATCTGCGTACACTTTCACCACCGAAATGGTTGGCGAGACATAGAATAACTCTTTTTTTTGTTTCATAATAGATTGGTTAAGTGATTATCTGTAAAGGACATCCAATTCTGACAGACTGGCGATATTGTTGCGGTTTGAAGTGGTGAACACCAGTTTCAGATATGAAGACTTCACCTCGGTCCCGCTTACGGTAAGTTCCCTCTTGGTGTTGCTCGAATCACCAAAATCGAAATTGCTTATCAATTTCCAGTCCGAACCGTCAACGGAGCCATATATACTTCCTCCGCGAAGGTCCGAGACGTACTTGTCGCCTCGTCTGGTAAGAATGAAAGAAGATGCATATATTTCGCGGTTCACCTTCAGGATAATCTGGTATGGCAGCGAAGTGACTCCGTTATGGGAGGAACTAAACGCACAGTGCCACATCGTATCCTTATTGTCATCTATGATCTTGCTGGCGGCGTAGGTCGAACTTTGCCAGGAATCGCAGAAAGTGACAGAAAGCGCTGACTTTGAAAGGACTTTGCGGTTCTGATAATTATACACAGAAACTGATTCTCCGAGGACTTCGAATGAGCCATCCGTCTCGACACGCGCCACGATGGAATAGAACGGATCAGGAATGAGCGACTTGCGAATCACCACCATCCAGTTAATCTCAGAGACACCGTCCATAAGTTTTTCTTCAGCATTGCTGAGCTCCCAGGAGCCATCCGGCAACTGAGGATAAGGAAGACCCGGAGTCGCCTCGTTGAAGTGAAGAGTGACATCACAGTCCCACTTATTGTCATCCACACTGGTATAGACCTGATAGCTCAAGTAGATGTTTTCCGCATCTTCAACCACGTCGGCATATTTCAGTTCACTGGTACCGGCTTCATTGAAAACCAGACTGAGCTTTTTCATATCAGGCACGAGCAAGACTTGGCTCTGCTCCTCGTGGAGTTTTTCAGTAACCCCTTCCGTGAGGCTCTTGATCTTGAAAGGAACCACATATTCTTCGAGGTCCGAATAGTTAGCTTCAGTAGACAAAGCTTTAAGGGCATCGCAATCGAATACTATGTTGAAACTCCCCTTCCTGTTTACCGTGGAGACCTCGTCGTTCCCGATGGTATAACAGTCGGAAGGAAGCGGACGATAAGCAGTCCCGTTATCTGCGTTGTAGAGATCAATGAGCGTTTCGTCGTACTCCAGACGCACCGTCGCGTCAGCTGCCTTGTACCCGGCACAGTACACATATAACGGAGCGGAATATGACCGGGACACATCGTAGAAAGTGTCCGTCTTGACCAGTCCCCAGTGTGTCAGATAGACGGAAGGGTCGTACTGGTTGTCATCCAGATGGCTGCGCTCGATACATCCGGTGAAAAGCACTGCCAATGTGAGTATGATACTTGTCTTTTTCATCACTTGCTTCGTTAGGATTCTACCATCCGAGGTTCTGAGTATATCCGGGAACACGGTCCAGTTCTTCCTGATTGATCGGGAGGAAATAGTTCTTCACCTTGAAAACCCTCTCCGTCATAAAGCCGCCCTCTCCGAAACAATCGAAGATGGAGGTGCGTTTCCAATAGTTTCCCTCCAATTCGTGGTTGGTAATGTTGATGTTGCAGCCGACCACCGCCCCGCTGTTCTGCTTCTCGGAGATCATCCAGGTGTTGCAGTCGATGTAGCGGCTGCCTTCGAAACACATTTCCACCATACGTTCACGGCGGATAAACTTGCGCTGCAAGTCCTTGTCTCCCACAATCTCGCCATAAACCTTGCCGGATCCGCTTCCAATCTCCGGCACACCGGCACGAGAGCGTATCATATTCCAGTATTTCAGGATGTCCGAGTTGGTGGGGTCATACTCGTTGAGACATTCGATGTAGTAAAGGAGAATGTCCGCGTAGCGGATAATTGGCCAGGAAATGGAGCCGTAGTCCGAAGTCGTGCCATCCTTGTCCGGATCATTGAACTTCAAGGGAAGGTAGCCGGTGGGAGAATAGTTCTGGAAAGTTCCGGGACCATTTGAACCTCCGCGGAAAAGCTGGATTTCATTCACGACGGTGTTGCCAGCCGTGTAGCGCTGGCCGCTCCAGACAATATTTGCATAGAAACGGGGTTCCCTCCCGACGTACATATTCATTGTATTGACTGCACCTTGCTGAGGGCTGTTCTGCGGGCAAAGCTGCCAGTATTTGTTGACCATCGAGGTGTAACCTGTCTCCTTGTAACCGGACTGAGGGTCGATGTCTATGACTCCGAGCCCGTTCTTGTAATTGTCATCCTCAAGGTTGCGGATGGGGTAACGGCCGTTGGCCATCGCGAAATGGTCAACAAGTTTCTGGGTGGCTCCGCATCCGCCGTAACTCTTGGTCGTACCAATCTGGCAAGGCATAGTCATTTGCCTCCAGTTGCCTGATTCCTGTTTGGAAAAGATCAGTTCCGAAGAGTTCTTGCTGATGAAAATGTTATGGTAATTCAAGACAGGGTCCAGGGTCCTGTCGTCGACAAGATTGTAAACGTTCAAGTCGATCACGTCCTTGCAAGCATCGGCTGCCGTCTTCCACTTCGTCGCATCGTAAGTGGTGCAGAACACCAGATTGCCGTCTTTGTTACGTAGGTTATCGTAAATGCCGCGTCCATTCTGTCCATTTAGCAGAGGACGTGCACTGTACGTCAGCAGCCTGGCTTTCAGGGCCATTGCAGCACCTTTCGTAGCGCGGCCAAGATAGTTGCTGCCCCAGTCCAGGGGAAGGTCTTCAGCGGCATCGTCAAGTTCATTGCAGATCCAGTTTACGATGGTCATCCAGTCGGAGCGGTCGTATTCCGAAAGGTTCCTGTCATTGAAGTCTACCAGTTCGTCGCCCAGGAACACCACCGGACCGTTCCAGGTAATCAGTTCCATATAATAGTACGCACGGAGGAACCTGGCTTCAGCCTGCATCTGACGGACCTGGATATCGGTCAGTTCCTTGCACCTGTCGACATTGCGCATAAAGAAAGTGCTTTCCCTGATCCCATAGTACAGGTATTGATAGTATGTAGTCCGAAAATGCGTAGGACTGGTCGCTGCGGAAAGGCCTCCGTGGTTGGCTAAGGCAAAGAAACGGTTGCCGGTAAAGGCGCAGGAACCCTCGTCCGAAGCAATCTCGCGGATATCGTAGCCGACATTCAGCGAGAAACCCGGAATGAAAGAATAGCAGTTTACCAGATACTGGAATGTGCTCTTCTGCTTCTGAAAAACGTTTTCCGAAGTGAGCTGGTCATCAGGCTGACGGTCAAGATAGCTGTCGCAGCTCCAGATGAGCATCGTGGAAGCCAAAGACAATATGGCAAATATCTTTTTCATATTCACTTCAGTTTAGAATGAGAGGTTGAGGCCTGCGTTCACGGTCATAGTGATAGGATAGGCGGCGGCGCCACCGGACACGTTCTGGTCCGGATCCCAAAGTTTGAACGGGCTGAACAGAAGTAGATTGTTTCCGGTGATGAAAAAACGGCAGTTCTGCAGTTTAGCCTTCTGAACCAGGCGCTTAGGCAGAGAATAACCGATTTCGGCATTCTTCAGCCTCAGATAGCGACCGTCCACCAGCCAGAATGTGGAAAGCTGGCTGTTGTTGGTATTCGGACCATTGGTAAGGCGTGGATAACTCGCGTCAGTACGTTCCGGAGTCCAGTAATTGTCCACTACGTCGGCGAGCAGGTTGGACTGGGTGATGGAACTGGAAGTAAAGCCACAGGTTAGCGTGGAGTACTTGCTGAAACGGACATTGTCGACGCCCTGGAAGAATACCGACACGTCGAATCCGTTCCAGGCGACGGAAAGGCCGAATCCATAAACGATCTCTGGAACCGAGGTAGCGCCGAGCGGCTTACGGTCGAAGGAGTTGATGTATCCGTCACCGTTAAGGTCGACATACTTGATGTCTCCGGGTTTGACCTCGCCGTAATACGATGACTGGTCCGGGGAACTTGCGATATCCTCTTCATCCTTGAACAAGCCGTCCGCCACAAGACCGAATGATTCCCAGCGGGCCTGACCAGTATGATTCAGGTAAAGTTCCGCCCAGTCAGGCTGGTCCATATCCAGGATTACGTTGCGGGCAAAGGTGAAGTTTGCCAGTCCGGTCAAGGTAACTTCGCCAATGCGGTGATTATAGTTGACTGATGCATCGATACCGGAATTGCGCATACGACCGATATTCACCCAGGGATCGTTTATGACACCCGCGAAAACAGGAATGGACTTGCGCTCAAGGAAGATTCCCGAACGATTCTCATAGAAATAGTCGAACTGGAGTTCAAGCTTGTCGAAGAACTTGGCGTCGAATCCAAGATCCAACTTCCGGGCGGTCTCCCAACCCACGTTCTTGTTGGCCCACTCACCCATCCTCAAGGAAGAATATGAGGTACGCGTCTCGCCGAAATGGTATGAAGAGCCATCTTCAATGGTTTCCAGATAGATGAAACGGCGGTTTCCGCCGATGTTGTCATTACCGACGAGACCGTACGAGCCCTTGAACTTCAGAGAAGTAATATAGGGCTTGATGCCCTTCCAGAACTTCTCATTGGAAACAATCCATCCGGCCGCGACAGAAGGGAAGAAACCGAAACGGTGACCTGGAGAGAAGTTCTCTGATCCGTTGTAACCGGCATTGAATTCAATGAAATACCTATAGTTGTAATTGTAGGTAAGACGTCCGGCGACACCCTGATGGCGATACGGCAAAGCATTCTGAGAGGTCTTGGCGCTGGATCCCACATAGTTCTTCTGGCTCTGCTGATAGAGGAGAAGGGCTGTCAGGTTGTGCTTTCCGAATGAACGTGCCCAATTGAGGTTTGCCTCAAGGTACCAGGCCCTCCATCCTTGGGAAGGATAACTGAAACTTAGCGTCTGGGAGCCTTCCACGATCTGCTTGAGGATAAGTTGGCCGTCGTCGTCACGATAGGCGTTGCCCCACTGTTCGGGAGTCCTGGTACGGTCCTGGGAATGCTGGTTGTTCGCATCGAAACTGACCTTGAAATTACCGGAAAGCCCGTCCGTCAGCCAGGAAAAATCGTGTTTAATGTTGAATACCGACTGGGCATTGTTGTAAAAGCTCTGCTTGTAGCCGGTCTGAGTGACGAGCGCATACGGGTTGGAGCCTGCCTGTGCGCCGCCAGGTCCGGGATATTGCCCCGTGCTGTAAACGGTCGGAAAGGCGCAGGAAGGCGTATAAAGAGCCTGGGCCCATATGGTGGATGCTGACGTGCCGCCCTTGTTTTTCTGCTCGAAAGTGGTCGCGAGGTTGATGTTCAGGGAGGTATGAGTGCTTATCTTGACATCGACATTCGAACGGAAATTGAATTTCCGGTAGAACATATTCGTATTGTAAGCCAGGGTAGGATCGGTCTTGAATAAGCCGTCTTCGTTATAGTACCCTCCGCTCACATAATACTTGATGGCACTTGAACCTCCGCTCACGTTGATGTTGGCCCTGGTGTCGGTGGTGCTGGTCTTGAAAATCTCGTTGATCCAGTCCACATTGGGATACAAGTCGGGATCAGTTCCGCTCGCAATGGCATCAATCTCATAAGGACTGAAATATTCGTAGCCGAGAGCCTCGTTATACATCTTGGCGAAAGTCGGTCCGTCAATCACTTTCGGGACTCGCGTAGGGGCAACGATTCCGTGCTCGACTTTCACATTGATCTTCGCTCTTCCCTCTTCACCGCTACGGGTAGTGATAAGCACCACTCCATTTGCACCGCGAACGCCGTAAACGGCCGTAGCGGCAGCATCCTTCAGCACAGAGAACTCCTTGATGTCTTCATAGTCTACAAGGTCCAGAGAGCGTTCCACTCCATCTACCAGCACAAGCGGATTCGCGCTCTCTCCGAAAGTAGAGACCCCGCGGATAAAGAAAGTGGAAGCCTGGCCCGGTTCACCGGTCCGCTGATATGAAATGACACCCGACAGGCGGCCGGCCAGAGAGTTGGATATCTTTGAAACGGGGACTTTGAGCTGGTCAGGATCGATGGTCGTGATAGCGCCTACGATAGAAGCCTTGCGCTGGTGGCCATAACCGACAGCCACGGCTTCTTCCAGCACGAAAGTATCATCTTCCAGGACGACATTGATCGTCTCCGCCCCTTGCCCGATACGTACTTCGACCTCCTTGAAACCAAGAGTCGAAAACTTTACGAATCCATAATTGCCGCTGAAAGTAAGAGAGTAGTTACCGTCTATATCCGTAATGGTAGATATTTCGGTATCTTTCACCCATACGGCACATCCGGTCAATGGCTCTCCATTCTTGTCCGCAACTTTTCCGCTCAGGCGGTGAGTCTCCTTGGAAGGGGTCGTCTGGCGCACGGACGCCTGAGGCTTTTCCTCCTGCCGTTTCAGTACGATCTGGCGTCCGTCAATGCTGTAGGTAACGTCGGTGCCGGCAAAAAGCTCGTCAAGCACCTTGCGCACATCCATACTCCGTGTGGTAATGTTCACCCTGCGGTTTCCCTTCACAACGGCGCGGCTATATAGGAAGACATAGTCGGAATTAGCCTGGATGTCGCCAATGACCTGTTCCACGGTCACATTATCCGCATTGAGAGACTTGCTGAGGTTTTGTGCATCTAAGACGAATTCTCCCGCACCGAGCATAAGGAAAACTGCAAGCGAGAGAAAAGCGATGCGCGGTCTGGAATCCAAATGGTATCCTGACATAATTTATCAATAGATTACTGTATATTCTTTTTCTCCGTCCCTGCATGATTTGGCTTTCCATTTGAGCGGTGATACCAGAGACAGGTAGTTAAGGATGTCTTCGAGGCTTTCCCCGTTGACGAACATAGCGTGATAACTGACATCGCTGTGAGAGAAATCCGTCATCTTCATACGGCTTCCGAAATGGCGTGAGACAGCGTTCAGGATTTCGTCCATAGGACAATTGTTGAACACCAGCTGCCCGTCTATCCAGCCGACCATATCTTCCGCGGCGAAATTCTCCACGTTAAACTCGCCGTCTTTCCGGGAATAAGTCAGTTTCTGAAGCGGAGACAGCGTGCATTCCACCTTGTCGGAATTGAAAAGGACATTGACGCTTCCCTCGACAAGCAACGCCTGGGTAAAAGATTCGTCAGGATAAGCGATCACGTCAAAACGGGTACCATATACATTGATGGTGATTCCCGCATCGGTCCTGACGAAGAAAGGCTGTTTCTGACTGGCCGTAACATCGAAAAAGGCCTGCCCGCTAAGGTGGACATCACGATGATCCTTCCGGAAAACCTCCGGATAACTCAGCGTACTGCCGGAATTGAGCCATACGTGGCTGCTGTCAGGCAGGGTCAGGCAAAGAACCTCTCCGACTGGAGCCGTAACGCTGATGAGATTGTCCGTCACATTGTTGCCACGGAAGAAGAACCAGGAAGAAATGAGAAGCACAAAGGCCGCAGCAATTCCGCAGAATGCGCTCCTGTGTTGCCGGATACGGCGTATCCTGCTGACAGTCTGCCGGTAGTTTCCCTGGACATCGATGCTCTTCAGCGCCTCAATATCATCAAGGATTTCTTTGATTGCGAGTTGTTTTTCTTGTAGAGTCTTTTCCATAATACAACAATAATACGGACAAGCAGTCCGATTGCGACAAAAAAAAGACGATTTACAGAATTATTCTCCCAGGATGTAAAGGAAGAACAATAAAGGAAGATAGTCTGCGAGTTTGTTTCGAAGGATTTCCATCACGGATGCACGGTAACGCTCGACTGAACGGACAGAAACGCCCAAGGCCCGTGCAACTTCACAGACTGGTTTTTCATCTACGATGTTTTCAGTATAGACAACACGGTATTTCTCAGGAAGAGCTTCTACAGCCTCTTCAAGCAGCGCATACAGTTCATTGAGAGAGTAAATTTGCTCCGGACTGTCTGCATATGATGGAGCCGCAAAAGTATGCTTCTCTGAATATGCTCTGGCCACATTGTCGTGACGCAGAAAATCGATACAGGAGTTCTTGACGCTGGTTTTAAGGAAAGAAAGGGCCTTTTCGCGAATCAGGATGAAACGTTCTCCCTTGAACCACAGGCGCGCGAAGACCTCGCTCACAATATCCTGGCTCACTGCGTCAGACTGCACATAGCGCTTGGCGTAGAGGCAAAAAGCGGCGAAATAGTCCTCATATAACGACTTGTATAGACTCTCCTTGTCCATCCCGGCAAAGATACAACTTTTTCTTGACATATCGCTGTCGCTATTCCGGGAGGAGTCCGTATTATTATCAGGACAACAAAAGCGAAAGATATGAAACGTACTTGTTTGATTATTTGCCTGGCCACCTTGGCGACGCTGATGCCTCTGGGGGAAAAGGCAGCCGCACAGGACACAGTTGACAACTCTTCCTTCATCCTCACCCCCCCGGCCCCTGACACACCGAAAGTAAACGGGCCGAAAGTGTATGGAGAACGTCCTGGAGCGCCATTGATGTACCGTATTCCCGCAACGGGAAAGCGTCCTATGACTTTTTCGGCGGAGGGTCTGCCCAAAGGGCTCAAACTGGATCCGGAAAGCGGAATAATCTCCGGAAAAGTTAAGAAAGCCGGCACATACAAGATTACTCTCAAGGCCACCAACGATCTTGGCAGCGACGAACGCGAACTCCGCATTGTCATCGGCAATGAAATATGTCTCACTCCTCCTCTCGGCTGGAATTCCTGGAATGTGTGGGGCAACAGCGTATCGCAGGAAAAAGTCATCAGTTCCGCCCGGGCGATGGTCGAGAGAGGGCTCGCGGACTGCGGATGGAGCTACATCAACATTGACGACGGATGGCAGGGCGTACGCGGCGGAAAACATAATGCAATCCAGCCGAACAGCAAGTTCCCCGATATGGAAGGCCTTGCGAAGGAGATTCACTCGATGGGCCTAAAATTCGGCATCTATTCCGGTCCCTGGGTCGGCACATATGCCGGACACATCGGCACCAGCGCGGACTATCCTGACGGCACATATGACTTCATCAAGAAGGAACTTGTCGACAGTGTCTATAAACTGGACCGCAGCAGGACTGACCGCAAAACTCTATGGTACTTCGGCAAGTATTCCTTTGCCAAGGCAGATGCCGCCCAATGGGCTGACTGGGGCGTGGATTACCTGAAGTATGACTGGAATCCAAATGACGTATACAACACCCGGGAAATGGCCGAGGCGCTGAATGAGACCGGACGAGACATAGTTCTGAGTCTGTCGAACAGCGCACCATTCGCCCTCGCCCCCTACTGGGAAAAATACTGCCAGGCCTGGCGCACTACCGGCGACATACGGGACAAGTGGGAGAGCATTGTCAAGATTGGCTTCAAAGGCCAGGACAGATGGGCACAGTTCAAGGCTCCGGGCCACTGGCCGGACGCCGATATGCTGGTTGTCGGAAAGGTCGGCTGGGGGCCGAAAGTCCACGATTCCAAGCTAACTCCGGACGAGCAGTACTCCCATATTTCTCTATGGGCTCTGCTGGCTTCTCCTCTCCTGATTGGCTGCGATATGGCGGATATGGACGATTTCACCTTCTCGCTGCTGTCCAATACGGAGGTACTGGATGTCAATCAGGATCCGCTGGGACTGCAGGCTTCCCGCTACTACTACAGTGACGCATATGCCACCTACATCAAGCCTCTGGAAGACGGTTCTGTTGCCATTGGTATGTTCAATCTCGGAGAAACTCCCCGGAAGATCGGATTCATCTGCCACAGTATCGGTATCGAGGGCACTCAGACGATACGTGACCTGTGGCGGCAGAAAGACATCGCTACGGTCGGGGCTAAAGAAAGGTGGGAGACGGAAGTCGCGCCTCACGGAGTGGTGCTCGTAAGAGTATACCCCGGGAACGACACTGTCACTCGCCGGGAAGGCTTCTATCCCGGAAACTAGAAACTATATGTGTAAGAAAGGTCCACAGTAAAGGGCCGAATGTAAGATCCGGCCATAACATAGCCGTCAAGGACTGACGGATCGTCTATGGTGTCGGCAATGTCTATGCTGCCTTTCGCCCCGCTCTGCATCAGCAGGTTCACGAAACTCAGCGACAGGCTGTGGCTGCGCGTTATTTTCCAGTCGGCACCGGCGAAGGTCTCGAAATGGCCCGAAAATGAAGCCAGATTGGTACGGCTCACATACTGGCGGCTGTCGTAACGCACACTCCCCCAGGCCCTGACGTTGCCCCACTGATAGGACGGATCGAATTCCACCATCAACTTGGAGATGCCTGTGACGGTGTTGCCGGTATAGTCTAGGACAGCCTGGGAGCCATCGCTGAAAGTAAACACGTTGCTGTAGTTCTTGTACTTGGGATTCTGCCAGGTAGCGCGGGCGTTCAGGCTTTCCCCTCCCAGACGCGCAGCGCTGAATACGTCATTGTAAAGCGGAGTCAAGCGGATTCCTGTCCGGACGACGAGGCGCGGAACCGGCTTCCACTCATCCGAAATGAAAAGGTTGAGTTTAGACTTCACCGCGTCCATATAAGTGGAATTGGTGTTGAATGCCCAGCTTGCGGCGCCGTCTCGATAAACTCTGACTGGATTGGCCTCTACGGTATGGGCGAACATAAAAGACGAACCGGCCTCTTTTTGCTTTGCCACTATGAGATTCGCCCCTGCGGCTATATCGTGTCTTGAAAAACTGCGCCTTGCCCTCAACGCCAGGTCCCCGTCAAGCGTATTCGCGTCGAAGAGAAGCGCGAGGCGGTTCCTATACCCTCACCATGCCGGCGTCCGATGTGACCATATCGGCGAATTAATACCGACCGGCCCGAGATGCACTATCCTGGGCGATTTGTGGCGTTTTTTCCATGTATTTCGCCCGGGATATTGTAATTTTGATTATCTTTGGGAAAATTATTGGATATGGACCATATATTCGGTAGGCAGGAAGAGATTGCCGAACTTAGGAGATACTATGATTCCGGAAAGCCGGAATTCATTGCCGTCTATGGCAGAAGACGCGTGGGAAAGACTTTTCTTGTGGATAGCCAGTTCAGCGGGGAATATGCATTTTCCACGTCCGGCATTATCGGAGGGACACAGGAGGAAGAACTCGCCGCCTTTACGGAAGACCTTCGCAGATGCGGATACAAAGGGCGCAAGCCCCGTTCCTGGATGAATGCTTTCGAAGCGCTCCGGGGCCTGCTTGAGCAGAAACTCGTCCCTGGCAAACGGCTGGTCGTATTCATTGACGAACTGCCCTGCCTGGCAACGCCCAAGAGCAGCCTTGTCAAGGCCGTGGACCGTTTCTGGAATACCTGGGGCAGTAAACATGCCGAAGTCTTCCTGATTGTCTGCGGCAGCGCCACCTCCTGGATCATCCGGAACATCATTGACAACAAAGGCGGATTGCACGACCGGATTACCCACGAAAAGCATCTATTCCCGTTTACGTTGGGTGAGACGCGCGAATACCTTCGCCTGAACGGGTTCGGATGGACCGACATCAGCGTTCTGCAGACCTATATGATCCTGGGTGGCGTCCCTTATTACCTGGATATGCTGGACAGGAACAAGAGCCTTTCCGAAAACGTTGACATGCTCTTCTTCGGGAAAGAGGCGCCCCTGGCAAGGGAATTCGACCGGCTCTACAAATCCCTGTTCAACAACCCGGACAAATACAAGGCCGTCATCAGGACCCTTTCCGGCAGCCGGAAGGGAATGACACGTGGAGAGCTTGCAAAGAAACTGAAAGTCAACGACAATGGCCATTTCGGCGACATCCTGGAAGACCTGGTCAACTGTGACTTCATCCGTTATTACAACTTGATTGGAAAAAGTGTAAGGGCGACAGGCGGCCTGTACCAGCTTGTGGACTTTTACTCCATCTTCCACCAGACCTTCCTCACAAAGAGGATAACGGACGCGCACTACTGGAGCAATACGTTGAACACCCCTGTACAGAACACTTGGTACGGCCTCGCCTTCGAGCGGGTGGCCATGGCCCATATCCCGCTGATCCTGAAAGCCATCGGCGTGGACCGCATTCTCACGCAGTATTATTCCTGGCGTAGCACTGAATCTCCCCAGGGCGCCCAGGTGGACCTTGCCATTGACAGGGCTGACGGTATTATCAATCTCTGTGAAGTCAAGTATTCGGGCGGAACATACGCCATTTCAAAAGACGAATTCCTCAAACTGAACAATCGCAGCGAAGCATTCCGCCGGGAGACCGGCACCAAGAAGGGCCTGTTCATCACTTTCATCACCACCTACGGGCTGGAGAGGAACGGGTATTCCGATATAGCGAACAGCCAGGTCACAATGGCAGACCTGTTCGTATAGCGGGCGAAACAGAACGGATTTACTCTGCATTTCGCCCGTGATAGTGCTATTTGGCCATTTCGAAGGCTACGCGAAGGTGGAGAGGTAGGCGGTGATGCCGTCGACATGAGGGTGACTAAAAAGTCGAGAGACCGATAGTCACCCTCCAAAGATTAATCATGTGGTGATTAGTTGGGTCTGGAAGAATATCGTGCATGGACCACAATCGCTCTATCCCCTCCAGCAAAAGGTTCGAGAATAGAACGGTTAGGGGCACTAAAAATCCCTCCTAATCTTTTGATTAAGAGGGATTTGCATTTTTAGTAAGTGTACTTTTTAGCAAATGGCCCGTGGCCCCCACCGAAGAGGAAACCCCCTACAGGAACGACACGATGAAATCCGCCAGTTCTTCTTCGGTGTGGCCGTCGGCTTTCAGGACGAGGTCGTAATTACGGGCATCGTAGCGGCTTACGCCGGCGTAACGGCTGATGTAGTTCTCGCGGGACCGGTCGACGTTCTTGATGAGGGTCAGGGCCTCCTCTTCCGAGAGTCCCTGCTTCCGGACCACCCGCGCGATGCGATGCGACAAAGAGGCGGTGATGAATACGTTCAGCCTGTTGGGATGGTCCTTGAAGATATGGAATCCCGAGCGGCCGGCAATGACGCAGGAGCCCATCCGGGCGATTCCCTGCAAAATCTCCACTTCGGCCTTGAATATGTCATCCGACGTGACTTCTTCACGGTATTCCTTCGTATATTGGGGATCCAGCCCCAGAATCCGGGCCGAAGGCACGGGAGATATCCTGGAAACGAAGTCCGCCAGCCAATTCTTCTTCTCGCCTTTGAGCTTTTCGATGCTGCGGGCGTCTATCCCGAACTGTTTTTCGAGGGACTCCACCAGGAGTTTGTCGCAATAGCGGGTTTCCAGTTTCCCGGCGAGGATCCCGCCCACGGTATGACCGCCGGAGCCCACCTCCCGACTGATGGTAATGACGAAGGGTTCTTTCGTATTCATAAGCTGATTATTTTTTATTCACAAAATTTCCAATCAGGTAGCAGACGGCGGCAACAGCCATACCGTTGATGGCGGGGAAGCCCCAGTGAACAAGGTTCGCCACCACAGCGCCCAGCACGACACCGGCGACGGCCCACCAGTTGACAACCTTCTCCGGAACAGATCCCTCGAGGTATTTCTTCCTGTTGCTGAAATAGCTTATTATCAGAATGATACCGACCGGCGGAAGGGTGCAGTTAAGCACATTCAGCCAGTTGCAGAAGTTCCAGTAGAGCCACACGGCCGCAATCGTTCCGATAATGCCCGAGATGAGCACCATCGTCTTCTTGGAGAGGCCGAAGATATTCGACAGGCCGAGACCCGCGGTGTAGAGGGCGTTGTCATTCGTGGTCCAGATGTTAAGGCCGAGGACCAGGACGGCGATGTAGAACAGGTTCAGATTCAGCATCACCTCGAAGATATCATTACCCCCCGCATAGATACTCGAGACGGCGCCGAACAGGAACATCAGCGAATTGCCGACGAAGAAGGCGATGACCGTGACGATGAGTCCCACCTTTCCGCTTTTCGCGAACCGCGTAAAGTTCGGCGTCGCAGTACCGCCCGAGACGAAACTGCCCACCACCAGGCCTGCTCCCGCGATGACACCCAGGTCCTTGGCTCCCTGCGAGAACTGCTCCACCAGACCCATATCGCCTTTGCTGATCGCCATTATCATAGCCACCGTTCCCAGGATAGCCACGGCAGGAACGGCGACGTAACTCACGATCGTGAGACTCTTGATGCCGAAATAAGCGCTCGCCGTCATAAGGATGCCTGCCACGGCCACCAGAAGATACCCCTGCCAGGGCATGCTGTCGGGTGTGA
>JAEEGH010007553.1_pt1 | contig 26087 bp, 24 predicted proteins | sample 9134181 | NCBI WGS metagenome assembly JAEEGH01 (sample SAMN16246544, study PRJNA631951) | gut metagenome | biome: gut microbiome; feature: rumen; material: DP-attached | host: Bos | place: Iran: Karaj | collected 2018-10
ACGGATGCGGTCATCAACAGGACCAGCACGCCTATTCTTGTCTCCATCATCGGTTGCCTTGTTATTGCGCCTTCTTCACGAACTCCGCCATCACCAGCGGGATGGTGTCAATCAGTTTGAGGGACTGGACCATGTCGGCCGTACCCTCCTTGTATTTGCGGAAATGGGCGGTCTGGATGTGGGCCTGATAGGCCTGCTGGTCGGCATAGACCTCCAGGATGTACACCTTGCAAGGGTCGGACTTGTCCTGCATGGAGAAGAGGGCGATGACGCCCGGTTCCGTCGCCATGGACACACGGCCTACCTCCGCGGCGTACTTCAGATACTCTTCGAGTTTCTCCGGCACGACCTCGATTTCCGCCAGCCGGACCAGCTTTTCGCCATACTCCCGCACAGGGATGTCGGCGCCGAAGAGCCGGCGGGCATTGTCCGACAGGACAGCCTGCGGGTCCAGGCCCAGAGCCGGGAGACGCTGCTGCAGCGAGCCCTTTGCGGCGACCAGCGCCGGGGCGGCGACATAGGGATAATCGGAGCCATAGAGCAGATGGTCGGCGGTCGTGATGGTCAGCAGGGACCGGACGGCATCGTCCGTCGCGGCGCCGGCGAGGTCGAAATACAGGCGGGCGATGTTGGCGTCCACATCGACCGGCTTCATATACCCCTGCCCCACCATGACGGGCAGGAGGCCCTTGAAACGTGGAAGGGCGTTCGGAAGGAACGAGCCACAGTGCGGAACCACGACCTTGAGGTCGGGATACCGGACCAGAACGTCGTGGGCGACCATATTGAGGATGGTCCGGGTGGTTTCGGCCAGATACTCGTACGAGGCCAGCGGCACTTCGGAAACCAGCTTGTCATTCACGGCGGAGGGCTTGTGCGGATGGGTGATGATGACGGCCTTGCGCGCGTCCAGCACCTCCATCAGCGGCTCCAGCTCCGGATCGCCCAGGTATTGGCCGTAACTGTTGGTGGCCAGTTTCACCCCGTCCGCATGCAGGACATCCAGCGCATAGACGGCTTCTTCCACCGCCCGCTTCACGTCAGGCAACGGAAGGGCGGCGCAGAACAGGAACCGCCCGGGGTACCGGGCCTTGAGCGCCGCGCATTCCTCGTTGTACTTGCGGCAGAAAGCCGCCGATTCGGCGCCGTCCCCGAACCAGGGCTGCGGCGCCGGCATCGTCAGCACGGCCGTCTCGATGCCCGCCTGGTCCATGAACGCGAGGTGCTCCTCCACGTTCCAGCCTGGAATCGGGAATCCTTCGTCCATCTCGGCCCCATGGGCCTTGACGAAATCCATATACGAGGCCGTGATGGCATGGCTGTGGACGTCGATCTGCGCCCACAACCCGGTCGCTGTCAAGAACATAGCCGCTAGGGTAACGATCTGTTTTCTCATCATTATCCGTTTTGCTGGGGAGGGTTCTGCCGCCTTCCGGGCATCATCGGCGTAAACATCCGGACCGTCCTGTTTCCCAGACCGTACTTTTCGCGCAGGGCGGCGGCTTCCTGCATCGCAGGAGAGGCGTGGTAGCGGTTCAGGGCTTCCTGATTCTCCCAGCTGTCGATCAGCAGCACACCTTCGGGGTCGTCGGCCGGATAGAAATAGTCGTAGCCGAGGCAGCCTTCAATGGCACGGATGCGGGCGGCAATCCCGCTGCTCTCCATTTCTTCCACGTATTTGCGGGCGCTGCCATTCTCTCCGGTATAGCGGATGTTGATGGTCAGTTGCTGTGCATGGCCTTGCAGGACGGCCAGCCCGAGAAGCGCGATGAGGGTGCAAAGGATTCGTTTCGTTTTCATAGTAGAGGAAAGTTACAATGACAAAGTTACACTTATTTTCCCTTGGCCGGCCTTCAGGAAGGACTTTAATTCGTCCAAAGTTCCGTATTCCATCCGGCCGATCCGGGTGTAGCTCCAGGAATTGCTGCCATAGAACAAAACAAGCTGGTTGCCGTTGTACAGAATCACATCGCCGGCTTGCGTAGTAATCTGGGAATTGCTGGTAGGCAACGAACGTCCCAGCGGACCCACTTTCTCGAAACCGCCATAGTCGTCGGCCTCATAGGTGATGGATGCCTCGCGAAGGGACGCCACAAGGGTCTTCGTGGCCTCATTATCTTCGATTATAACCGGAACAGACTTCCCGGAAACGGTGATCTTGATCTGGTCGGGCATGGCAGTATTATTATCATCTCCATTGCTTTCGCCGTTTTCTTCCTGCTCTTCCATCGGAGTGTCCGGGATGATCACTTCCGGCGCTTTCTCACAGGAAATGAATACAGGGGACAACAACGTCAGGAGACTGATGGCAAAAGTACGGATCATACTACTTCAGATTCTCTTGAAAGAAAGCCTCCATCTTGTCGTAGGGAATCACGCCGGCCACATCGTCATAAAGGTCCACATGGGAAGCGCCCGGGATGATCATGAGTTCCTTGTTGCTACCGGTCAGCAGGCTGAAAGCGTATTCGCTGAAATAGCGGCTGTGGGCCTTCTCTCCATGGATGAGCAGGACGGGATTCTCGATTTCGCCGGCCCAGGCCAGCAGGGGCTGGTTCAGGAAACTCTGGCAGCCGATGACGTTCCAGCCGTCGTTGGAGTTGCCGCTGCGCGCATGATAGCCGCGAGGGGTCTTGTAATAGGCATGATAATCCTTGACGAACCAAGGAGCGTCGTCCGGGAGCGGGTCGATGACGCCGCCGGCACGCTCGTATGTCCCGGAAGCATAGTCCTTTGTACGCTGGGCGGCCAGCGCCTTGCGCTTCTCCATGCGCTGGGCCGGCGTATCCTCGCTGGCGAAATAACCCTCGACGTTGACCTTGCTCATGTCATACATGGTGGAAGCAACCGTCGCCTTGATGCGCGGGTCAAGGGCCGCCGCATTGATGGCCATGCCGCCAAAGCCGCAGATGCCGATGATGCCGATGCGCTCCGGATCCACCAGGTCGCAATTGGAAAGGAAGTCCACGGCGGCCAGGAAGTCTTCCGTGTTGATGTCCGGGGAGGCCATCCGGCGGGGTTCGCCACCGGATTCACCGGTGAAGGAAGGGTCGAAGGCGACGGTCACGAAACCTCTTTCCGCCATGTGCTGCGCATACAGGCCGGAAGACTGCTCCTTCACGGCGCCGAAAGGACCGGAAACCGCAATCGCGGGCAGTTTGCCAGCGGCATCTTTCGGAACATACATATCCGCCGCCAGTTCGATACCGTAGCGGTTATGGAAAGTTACTTTGCAATGATTGACCAGTTCGGATTGAGGGAAGGTCTTGTCCCATTCCTGGGTAAGGGAAAGTGTGCTCATATCTTTTGTCTTGTTATTGCAGCCCGATAGCATCATGGATGCAAGGACGATGGGAATGATCCGTTTCATCTTCGATTCTTTTTTGCAAAGGTAGGGAGTCGGCTTGTGGTTTTCATACCGATTTTTGTCTGATTTCTACCAATAACGCAGAAAATTGGATATTTAATCGAATTTTTCTACCTTTACAGGTGCCATGAAGAATACTCTCTCGGTCTCCGACCCCAATGTGTATGCCCGCCACGTACACGCCCCCGTACTGCATCCTCTCGTGAGCGTCATCCACTACGACGAAGTGTCGCCCATCCGGTCCAGCCTGAACCGCTACGGCGTCTATGGGCTGTTCATCCAGCGTAACTTTCCGAAGAACCTCACCTACGGCATGAAAATGTTCGATGTGCCCGACGGCTCGATCATCGCTGTCGAGCCCGGCCAGATCGGCGGAAAGGAAGACAATGGCGAAGAGATTTACATCAGCGGCTGGGTATTGCTGTTCTCGCCGGAACTCCTGCACGGAACGGACCTGGAAAACCGGATGAAGGATTACCACTTCTTTTCCTATTTTGCGACGGAAACCCTGAAGATGGAGCCCTCAGAATGGGGCCGGATCACGCAATTGCTCACGCAGATGCGGCATGAACTGCAGGAAAAAACCGACTCTCCCACCCTCCGTTCCGTCATACTCGGATACATTCGACTCATCCTGGAATACTGCCAGCGCATCTATCTGCGCCAGCTCTCAAGAGAGGACAAAGCCTCATCAGACCTTCTCAAGCGCTTCCATCAACTGCTCCGGGAATACTACCTGGACGGCCGGCAACTGGACCATGGCGTCCCGTCCGTCCAGTACTGCGCCGGCGAACTGGCCTACTCAGCCCGTTATCTGGGGGATGTCATCCACAAGGCTACCGGTGGCACCGCCATCGGCTACATTCATTCCTTCGTCATCGAACAGGGCAAGAACCTGCTGATGAACGGGCACAACATCAATGAAACCGCGCATCTGCTCGGTTTCGAATTCCCGCAACATTTCACCCGTCTGTTCAAGCGAACGACGGGGATGACGCCCTCGGAGTTCCTGGGAAAGAAATGATCAGTCGGCGACCTCCTCCAGCAGGCGAGGTACCTGACGCACCGCATTCATTGGAAAATCGCGGAGGAATGCTTACCTTTGTGGATAACCATCATAACACTTCCTAAACATGTCCAAAACCAAATTCCGGGTCGAAAGCGACCTTTTGGGAGAACTCCAGGTCCCTGCCGATGCCTACTACGGCGTACAGACGCAGCGTGCCCTCAACAATTACCAGATTTCCACAACGCGGATGTGCCACTACCCCGAGTACATCATCGCGATCGCCTATGTGAAAATGGCCGCCGCGGAAGCCAACGCCGAACTCGGTGTGCTGGACCGCAAGATTGCGGACGCCATCGTCGCAGCCTGCAAGGAAATCGTCGACGGTAAATTCCATGACCAATTCCCGGTGGATATGATGCAGGGCGGCGCCGGTACGTCCGTCAATATGAACGCCAACGAGGTGATCGCGAACCGCGCCCTCGAAATCATGGGCCATAACAAGGGCGAGTACCAGTACTGCTCCCCGAACGACCATGTGAACTGCGCCCAGTCCACGAACGACGCTTATCCCAGCGCATTCCGCTATACCTTCGTCCGGATGAACCGGCACCTCGAAAAGGCCCTCAGCGACCTGATCGCCTCCTTCCGCGCCAAGGGCGTGGAATTCAAGGACATCATCAAGATGGGCCGCACCCAGCTGCAGGACGCCGTCCCGATGACCTCCGGCCAGGAGTTCAACGCCTTCGCGAACAACCTCGAGGAAGAGCTGGCTAATCTCGACCGGAACGCCGTGCTGCTGAAGGAGATCAACATGGGCGGTACCGCCATCGGCACCGGCCTGAACGCCGTCCCGGGCTTCGCGGAACTCTGCACCATCCGTCTCTCCGAGTTTACCGGCGACAAGTTCGAGAAGGCCCTCGACCTCGTGGAAGCGACCCCGGATACCGGAGCATATGTGAGCTATTCCGCCGCGTTGAAGCGCCTCGCCATCAAACTCTCCAAGATCTGCAACGACCTGCGCCTGATGGCCTCCGGCCCGCGCTGCGGCTTGCATGAGATCAACCTGCCGCCCATGGCTCCGGGTTCGTCCATCATGCCGGGCAAGGTGAACCCTGTCATTCCCGAGGTCACGAACCAGGTTTGCTTCAAAGTCATCGGCAACGACACGACCGTCGCTTTCGCCGCCGAAGCGGGTCAGCTGCAGTTGAACGTGATGGAGCCGGTCATCGTCCAGTGCATCCTCGAGAGCCAGACCTGGCTGATCAACGTGATGAACACCCTCCGCACCAAGTGCATCGACGGCATCACCGTCAATGCGGACCACTGCTACGAGATGGTGAAGAACTCCATCGGCATCGTCACGGCCCTGAACCCGTACATCGGATACAAGACTTCCACCAAGGTCGCGAAGGAAGCCCTCGAAACCGGCCGCAGCGTATATGACCTCGTGCTCGAACACGGCTACATGACCAAGGAGAAGCTGGACGAAGCCCTCGATCCGAAGGCCATGACCTCCGCGCACGCATTTATCAAATAGCATTTCCCTGAGTCACAAATAATTGTTATCTTTGTTTCCGGTGGATGCCGCCCGAACGGGAAAAGGCATCCGCCGGTTTCCGTTATGAGAAGAATCCTGAACCTGGTCCTTTTCGGACTCCTGCTCCTGGCCGTTCCCGCCGGGGCGCATCACAAGAATTTCAAGGTATCCGTGTACGTGCGGGCGTACGAAGTGGAAAAGATGAAAGACACGCAGTGGCTCGAGTCTTCCTGGAAGACCATTTCCAGCCAGCTGGACGTGGACAAGATCTACCTCGAAACCCACCGCGACCTCCTGCTGGTGGACGACGCCACCCTGGAGAAGGCCAAGAAGTTCTTCCTGGCCCAAGGTCTTGAAGTGGCAGGTGGCATCACCTACACGATCAACGAGTCCAACGACTTCGAAACCTTCAGTTACTCTGATCCCGAGGACCGGGCGATGGTCAAGAAGATAGCCGAGCATACCGCCCGTCACTTCGACGAGTTCCTCCTGGACGACTTTTTCTTCACCAGCAGCAAGAAGGATGTCGAAATCGCCGCGAAAGGTGACCGGAGCTGGACGCAGTACCGGCTGGAACTCATGAACGAGGCGGGCCGGAACCTGGTCGTCGGTCCGGCGAAGGCCGTCAATCCGAAGGTCAAGGTCATCATCAAGTATCCGAACTGGTACGACCATTTCCAGGGACTCGGCTTCAACCTGGAGGATGGCCCGCAGATCTTCGACGGCGTGTGGACCGGAACGGAGACCCGTGACCCGGCGGGCAACCAACATCTGCAGAATTACCTCAGCTACAACATCATGAGGTATTTCGAGAACATCTCCGGCGGCCGGAACGGCGGCGGTTGGGTGGATTCCGGCGGCATCTACATGAGCATGGACCGCTATGCGGAGCAGCTCTTCCTCACCGCCATTGCGAAGGGCCGGGACGTGATGCTGTTCGCCTACAACCAGCTCCTGGATGTCAGGCTGAACCCGATGTTCCGCGCCCCCTGGCAGGGCACCGGCACCAGCTGGGACTACGACGCGATGACCGCACCTTTCAAGAACGGGAAAGAGACGGTGACACCGACCACGATGGCCCGCATCGCCGATGTGGTGCTCCGTCAGGCGGACGAACTGGTCGGAAAACTGGGCAATCCCATAGGGATTCCTTCCTACAAGGTCTTCCACGCCCCGGGCGAGGAGTTCCTGCAGAACTATCTGGGCATGATCGGCCTGCCGATGGACATGAACGCCTTCTTCCCCGAGGGCTGCAAGACGGTCCTCCTGACCGCCCAGGCCGCTGCCGATCCGGACCTGACGCGGAAGATCGAAAACCAGCTGAAAGCCGGCGGCAATGTCTTCATCACCACCGGCCTTCTGAAGAGGGTTCCGGAAAAGATCGCGGACATCTGCGAACTGCAGTGTGACGACGTGAAGGCCCTGGTCAATGACTTCGGCCGCTACGGGAAAAGCGAACGGGACATCCTGATTCCGCAGGTGCGGTACCTGACCAACGACAGCTGGGAAGTCGTGAGCGCCGGCCGGCCGCTTACCGGCGGTGTCTCCGGCTGGCCTATCCTGCACCGCGCCACCTATTCGAAGGGAACGCTCTATGTCCTGACGGTCCCGGACGATTTCGGCGCCCTGTATGATTATCCGGCAGGCGTGCTGAACGAAATCCGTCGGACAATGAGCCAGGGCCTGGATCTGTATCTCGAGGGGCCCGCCAAGGTGAGTCTGTTCCTGTATGACAACAAGACCGTCATCGTCGAAAACTTCAATGACGAACCGGTCAATGTCCGCCTGTCAGGTAAGGCCGGTTTCCACCGGCTTACCGACCTGGAGACCGGAGAGACCATCGACGCGGCCGAAGAGCAGATTCCGTCGTTTTTCCGTCGCAGGACGGAACCGGCCGTCAAGGCCGCAATGACGGTCAAACCGCACTCCTACCGCGCTTTCCGGTACGAATAAGCTCTACTCAAGGAAGGCTTTCACCCGCCGCCAGTATCCCCTTTCGAAATCCAGGGGATCGTAGCGCAGGACGAGCGTACGGCCACCGAAATCGAGACCGGCCGTGCCGTCGGCGATGCGGAGGAAGGAATCGCCCATCAGCAATCCGGTGCCGTCAGCATCATCGGCACAAGCCTCGAAGGACATTTTCAGGGCCGGCTCCGTGAGGGGCCGGTCCTCGTCGTCCACGAGGATGGAGGCGCGGAAGGTTTCGAAGTTGATGTGCTTGGTGTATTTGACCACTACCTGGCCCTTGGGCCACTCCCCCGGCCCGTTCGCGATGGGGCTTTCATAACCCGCATAAGCGTCCAGGGCGGAGAAAACATAGAACATGCCTTCATGCGGGAGCCGGTTCTCAGGATCCAGCGGGGCGATGTCCTCGCAATCGATCTGGCAGATGAAGGTCAAGGGATAATCAAACGTTTCCCCGTCCTCCTCCGCCGGGCAGGTCGGGTACTCCATGTCCACGGGAAAATCCGGGTCGCCCCACCACTTGGAGGAGCAGAACAGTTCGGTTTCCGTGCGTTCGAGATGGATTTTGATGGGCATTATCGGATGTCTTTCAAAGGGATGGATTGGAAAGTGATATGGGCCTGGGAGCTCTCGTAGAGGATACCGATGGTCTTTTTGTCAATCATCGTGAGGCAGGAGTAACCCCAGCCGTCTCCCTCGTCCAGGAGGCACCGGCGGGTCCAGGTTTTCCCGCCGTCCAGGCTCATTTGGATGGTGATATTCCGGCGATCCTCCGTATCGGCCGGATTGGAGAACAGGAGGATGTCCCGTTTCAATGCATTCTCGGAGGCGCGGACTTTCAGAAGGCTCGCCATGCAGACCGGTTCCTTAAGCTGACCGTCCGAAACGTGAGGGGTCCAGGTTCTGCCGAGGTCTTTCGTCGTGTACACGGCACGGCCCGTACCACGGTTGTCCCGCATGTTCAGCATCAGCTCGCCGGGGGCGATTTCGGCCACCTGGGATTCTGTAGTATTGATTTTGGCATATTCATGAACGTGCCAGGTGAGGCCACGGTCCTGCGAATACATGATGCCGGCGGCCGGAGTGCGGTCGGGTTCCTGATGCTGGAACGGAACGACGAGGGTTCCGTCATCCATCGTGATACCCCGCCCGGGGCCCTGGAAAGTGAAGTTCCACGCTTCCTGCTTTATCAGCCGTGTGAGGCTCACGGGAGCAGACCAGGTGAGACCGTCATCCGTCGAACGAGCCATCATCAGCTGCGGAGTGGTGGCTGGTTCAAAACCGCTGCCGGCGGTCCACCAGGCCGCTTTGCCGGCCTCGCCGCCATGGGTCCAAGCTGCGAATAACAGCAGGTCGCCAGTCACTTCGTCCAGGAGGATACAAGGATCGCCAATGCCGTTCAGGTTCTGAGACAAACCGCCCCACTCGCCCATATCCATCGCCACAATCATCGGCCCCCAGGTCCGGCCGCCGTCCGAGGAACGGCACACGCCGATGTCAATGTCTCCCTGAAGGTCCCGAGCATTCTCATGACGTATGTCGAATACGCCCACGAGCGTTCCTTTTTTCGTCGTAACGAGACCTGGAATGCGGTATGCGGCTACGCCGTCATCACCGGCCGTACGCACCTTGCGGGCAAGCCGGTGCTTCCGGTCTCCGTCTTCCTTTACGGCAAAGCCTTTCGCCCTGATTTTCAAGGCGAAAGGCTTGCGGATATCCCGGATTCGGGTGGCATCCAGATTGACATATAAGATGCCGTCTCTGATCGACCAGGAACGGAGCGCCTTGCGGCACCATCCCCTGAGAGAAATCCTGAATTCCGGTTCGGTTCCTTCCGGGACCGTCACCGATGCCACCGGGACATCCTGGTCCTGGACGACGGGAACCTGGACATGATGGATCCGGATGGCCGCGGAGGCGGCAAGAATGACAAGAGCGGAGAGAATCATATGTGGATGTACTCCGTGGAGAAGAAGCCGAAGAAGCACAGGACGGCCAGAACGACCAGGACGACCAGCCAGAGGACCAGCATCACCAGGCCCGGTTTCCAGGACGGCGCCTTGAAACCGAAGATGAAGCGGATACCCAGGTAGATGAGCAGAATCAGCGGAAGGATGACGGCCGCAATGGTCAGGACGAGGACCCAGGGAGTCCCGAGGAGGTCATAAAAGACCGGCCAGTCCAGGCGAAGCTCATCCAGGAGACGGTCCACCGGAACGCTGAAAACGCCGTTGTTGTTGAGCAGCCCCAGCGCGGACACGGAAGCGAGACCGGAAACGCCGGAAAGGAGCAGCCCCACTCCGAGGATAAGGAGGATGATCTTGCCCAATTCCGAGCCCTTGGGGCCGCGAACGGCATCACCGACTTCGCGGACTCCCCGGCGGGCGACATCGCCCATCTCCCGGACACCGCTGCGGACATTACGCTGGATGTCCTCCAAGGTGCCGCTGTCCCCCTTCATGGCCCAGCGCTCCTGCGCCGTGCGGGCGGCGGGCATCGCCAGCCAGAGGACGGCATAAGCGATGAAACCGAATGTGGACCATACGCCGTGCCTGGCGCCGCCGAAGAACAGGATAAGGGTAACCGCGGCGAACAGAACGCGCATCATGACCACGTCGAAATTGAAATAGGTGGCCAGGCCGGCGCAGACGCCGGCGACCCGCTTGTTCTCCATATCCCGGTACAGTTTCCGTCCGGACTTGGACTGGGACTGCTCCGGTTCGGGGTCATCGGCCTCGATCCGTTCGGGACGGCCGAGGATGTCGATGACGCCCTGGATGTCGGCCACCATCGCGACCCCGTCCTTTCCGCACCGTTCCAGGAGGAGTTCGGCCATCCTTTCCTCGATGCCTTCCATGATTTCCTTGCCGCCGGGCTGTCCCAGGTAATGGGCTTCCAAGTCCTTCAGGTACTTGCCCACGAGGGCCGCGGCGTCCTTTTCGAGCGTGAAGGCATAGCCTCCGATGCTCACTTTCTCAATCTCTTTCATCGTTTCAGCGTATCAATGCTTTCCACCATCTCCTGCCAGGCGGCGTCCATCTCCGCGAGTTGGGCGCGGCCTTTCTCGGTGATTCCGTAATACTTCCGGGGCGGGCCCTGGGTGGACTCTTCCCAACGATAGTTCAGCAGGCCCTGGTTCTTCTGCCGGATGAGCAGAGGATACAGGGTTCCTTCGACCACGATCATGTTCGCAGCCTTCAGTTCATCGATAATGCTGGAAGCGTAGGCTTCCTTCTTGCTGAGAATGCACAGGATGCAGTATTCCAGCACGCCCTTCCGCATCTGGGAACGGACATTGTCAGTCGTGCTCTCCATAAGGCTATCGGTTATAAGTGTCCTGCGCGTAGTTCGTGAAACGCGACATGTTCTCCGCGGTGGCAGGGATACCCCGCATCTCGCACTGCTGGGCCGGGGTCAGCGCCTTGGGGACGGCGATCCACAGCACCACATAGATCCAGAATCCCGACGTACCGGCCAGGAGGGCCACCAGCATGATGATCCGGATAATGGTCACGTCGATGTCGAAGTACCAGGCCAGGCCGGAGCAGACGCCGGCCACACCCTTGTTTTCAACGTCCCGGTACAGTTTCTTGGGGACCTTGTCCTCGGGGAAGGCCTGGGAATAGGCATAAGAGTAACCGGTTTCGGCCGATCCGTCGGGCATGCCGAGGGTCGAAACCACCTTCTCGACCATCTCCAGGGTTACTACGCGGGAACTGTCCCCCACTTCCTGGTAGAAGAGTTCGGCGATCCGGCCTTCTATCTCGTCCATCACCTCCCCCTTCTGGGCCTCGGGAACGGTCAGTTTCGCCCGGAAGTTCCGCAGATAGGCGTCCAGGCGGTTGTAGGCATCGTCATTGAGGGTAAAGTTGCGCCCTCCGACACAGGCATTTGTTACTCGTTTCATAGTATACAAAATATTTGTTACTGCAAAGATATAAACTTTTTTTGATACTTTGCAATACAAAGTACTATTATTTTCAAAAAATCGGCGGTTCGGCCGATTTTTCAGTCTCAGAACAGTTATTCCTCCGGGGAGAAATCCTCCTTGCCGACACCGCAGATGGGGCACACCCAATCCTCCGGGATATCTTCGAAGGCGGTCCCGGGAGCGATTCCGCTGTCCGGATCGCCGGCGGCCGGGTCATAGACATAGCCACAGATGTTGCAAACGTACTTTTTCATGCTTTCAGTGTTTTATGGTTGTGGCTGCAATATCGGAAATTTCCCCGAAATATACTATATTTGTTGAATTGAAGAACCAAACTTATTCTACCTTATGGCCGAATTCAAATATGCACCGATGTTTCAGCTGGGCGAGGACACCACTGAATACTACAAGCTTACTTCCGAAGGCGTCTCCGTGGGCGAATTCGAGGGACACGAGATTCTCAAAGTGACGCCCGAGGCGCTCACCATGCTCTCCAACGCGGCTTTCCGCGACGTGAACTTCCTGCTCCGGCCGGCCCATAACGAGCAGGTCGCGAAAATCCTTTCCGATCCGGAGGCCTCCGACAACGACAAGTACGTGGCCTTGATGTTCCTGCGCAACGCAGAGGTCGCTGCGAAGGGCAAGCTCCCCTTCTGCCAGGACACCGGCACCGCCATCATCCACGGCGAGAAGGGCCAGCAGGTTTGGACCGGCTTCGACGACAAGGAAGCTCTCTCCTTGGGCGTTTACAAGACGTACACGGAGGAGAACCTCCGCTACAGCCAGAACGCCCCGCTGGACATGTACAAAGAAGTGAACACCAAGTGCAACCTTCCGGCGCAGATCGATATCGACGCGGAAGAAGGCATGGAATACAAGTTCCTGTGCGTGGTCAAGGGCGGCGGCTCGGCGAACAAGAGCTACCTGTACCAGATGACCAAGGCCGTCCTGAATCCGGACACGCTCGTGCCGTTCCTCGTGGAGAAGATGAAGACCCTCGGCACCGCGGCCTGCCCGCCGTACCATATCGCTTTCGTCATCGGCGGCACCTCGGCGGAGAAAAACCTTCTCACCGTGAAACTCGCCTCCACGCACTACTATGACGGTCTCCCGACCACCGGCGACGAAACCGGCCGCGCATTCCGCGACGTGGAGCTCGAGGAGAAAGTCTGGCAGGAGGCCTGCAAGATCGGCCTCGGTGCCCAGTTCGGCGGCAAGTACTTTGCCCATGACATCCGCATCGTCCGTCTCCCCCGCCACGGCGCCTCCTGCCCCATCGGCCTCGGCGTCAGCTGCTCGGCGGACCGCAACATCAAGGCGAAGATCAACCGCGAAGGCATCTGGATCGAGAAACTGGACGACAATCCCACCCGTCTCATCCCGGAGGCCCTGCGCCAGCCCGGCGAAGGCGGCGGTGTGAAAATCGACCTGGACCAGCCCATCAAGAACGTCCTCGCCGAACTCACCAAGTATCCGGTGAGCACCCGTCTCAGCCTGAACGGCACCATTATCGTCGCGCGCGACATCGCGCACGCCCGCTTGAAGGAGCGTCTGGACCGCGGTGAAGACCTCCCGCAGTACTTCAAGGACCATCCGGTGTTCTACGCCGGTCCCGCCAAGACCCCGGCCGGCATGCCTTGCGGCTCCATGGGCCCGACCACCGCGCAGCGCATGGACCCGTACGTGGACCTCTTCCAGTCCCACGGCGGTTCGATGATCATGATCGCGAAGGGCAACCGCACCCAGCAGGTCACTGACGCCTGCAAGAAGTACGGCGGTTTCTATCTCGGCTCCATCGGCGGTCCCGCGGCCGTGCTCTCCTCCGACGGCATCAAGTCCATCGAATGCGTCGAATACCCCGACCTCGGCATGGAAGCCATCTGGAAAATCCGCGTCGAAGACTTCCCCGCCTTCATCCTCGTGGACGACAAGGGCAACGACTTCTTCAAGACGATTGGGCTTTGATGCCTGTCGTCCCCTCTCTCAAGGCGCCTTCCTGGCGCCTTTTTTATTGTCTATCAGCGACTTAAGTGGGTATGCCCTGTAATCCGAATCACAGTGCATACCCACTTAACGCATTAAGTATTAATGGATTGCCCGCCATTGTTGTTTCACATGATACAACTTTGGAGAATCATAAGAAACCAATAATCTTGATAAAAAACAGAAAAACTTGGATGATACGTGTTGCAAGGATGCTCAGAATGGAATAGTTTCGCTGAAAAGTGAGAGAGATTATGCGCGTCAGGAAAAGAAAGATCAAAGAAAACGCCTTTCAACACATTTACCAAAACACCATGGGAGGTGTACTGCTGTTTTATGACGACTACGACCGGTTGGTCTACTACACGGCTTTCGCGGTGACGGCCAGAAAGTACCAGGCCCAAGTTCTCGCCATCTCGTTGATGTATGACCATACCCATTCGTCCGTCCGACTGAAGGATCCGGCCAGGTTGGGAGACTTCGTCAGGGATTATACCTCTCTTTACGCGATCGAGTTCAATCGGGACATAAACCGACATGGGCCTTTGTTCCAATGCGCATACGGCAATGCCCCCAAAGCCGGCGCCAAGGCAATCCGGACAAACATCGCCTATGTCGACAACAACTCCGTTGAAAAAAGACTCTACGAAAAAGCAGAAGAGGACCGATGGAATTGCCTCGCCTATCTCGACACTCCCAACCCTTTTTCTCCCAAAATTGACAGAAGCCACGTTTCCAAGAGGTTGCTCCGGTCATTGAAAAGAGTCGCTGCCTTCTCGAACTCGAATGCCTACCTTTCTTACCGGATTCTACGCAGCCTTTTTGATGGGCTTACCGGCGAGGAAAAGGAACAATTGACCGACCATATCATCTTCACCTATCTCCCCCTTGACAAGGAAGAGCTTTTCGTCCTTTATGGAGACTACGAAAACATGCTGACCGCTATCAATTCCAATACCGGCAGCGAATACGACATCAAGGAAGATTTCGATAACAGCCCGCACACCATCTACAGGGACCTGCTGAAAGTATGCCTACACTCCTCCTTCGCAGACAATCCCAAAGCCATGCTTGTTCTGCGACAATCCGAAAAAAGGCGAATCGCCGACATTCTGCAAAACAAAACCGGAGCCACGTTCTGGCAACTGAAAAAGTTTTTGGGGTTAGAATAAGGTGGCACCTAACGAGTTGATATTCAGCGGATAAAAAGGATGCCCCTGCGTCGGGAGACACAGGGGAACACCATCAATACGCAGTGTATCAAGAAGTTAGGCGCCACGAGACACCAGCGCAAAGATCCGTCGCAGCGACTCGGAGGCACCGGAGGAGTGGAGGTCAATCCGGAAGGGGCCTTCGTCGAGCAGGATGCAATCCTTCTCCAGCAGGCGGACGGTTTGGCGCGCGACGGCGGGGGCTGGGTCGATGACCTGGACGCCGGGGCCGGCGATGGCCTCGATGACGGGGCGGAGGAACGGATAATGGGTGCAGCCAAGGACGATGCGGTCCGCGCCGGCGTCGAGCAGGGGCTGCAAGGAGGCCTTCACGGTCGCATAGGCCTCCGGGCCGTCCAGAATGCCGTTTTCCACTAGCTCCACGAAACCTTCGCCTACATGCTCGACGATACGGACGTCGTCCTCGAAACGGCCTTTTGTCTTGAGATACTTGGATCCTTTCAGGGTGCCCGCCGTAGCGAGAACGCCGATGACGCCGGTCTTCGTTCCGAGGGCGGCGGGCTTCACGGCCGGTTCCATGCCGACGAAAGGAACGTCGGGATACTCCTCCCGGAGGGTGACGATGGCGGCTGCCGTGGCGGTGTTGCATGCGACGACGATGATATCGGCCCCCAGACCCAGCAGAATATTCGTGATGGCCCGGGCGCGGTCCCGGATGTAATCGACCGATTTTTCCCCATAAGGGCAGTGCGCGTTGTCCGCATAATAGACATACTGCTCGTACGGGAGGATTTTTACGATCTCCCGATACACGGACAGGCCGCCGGAGCCCGAATCGAAAATGCCGATGGTTGCCATACTTCTACAAATATACGGGAAATAATTCGTATTTTTGTGGATTGAAACGGAAAGATATGACGACCCTCGAACAAATCAAAGACCTGCACGAGCGCCTGGACACCCTGGAGAAATGCCTGGACATCGCCGGCAAGCGGAAGGACGTGGAGCAGAAGACACAGGAGAGCCTCGCCCCCGATTTCTGGAACGACCCCAAGGCCGCCGAGAGTTTCCTCAAGAAACTCGCCGGCGTGAAGGCCTGGGTGACCGATTTCCAGAAGGCCTCCGGTCTGGTGGACGACCTGGATGTGCTGTACGACTTCGCGAAGGACAGCATCAGCGGCAGCGAGGATGAGGCCGTTGAGACCGATGAATCCCGCGAGCTCGACGCCACCTTCACCAAGGCCGTCGATGCCGTGGAAGCCCTGGAACTCAAGAACATGCTGGGCAACGAGGGCGACAACCTCGGCGCCGTCCTCACCATCAACTCCGGCGCCGGAGGCACGGAGGCCAACGACTGGTCGTCCATGCTCATGCGCATGTACCTCCGCTGGGGCGAGCGCAACGGCTACAAGATGACGGTTACCTCCCTGCTCGAAGGGGAAGAAGCCGGCATCAAATCCACCACCATCGAGGTCGAGGGCGACTACGCCTACGGCTACCTCAAGGCCGAAAACGGCGTCCATCGCCTTGTCCGCATCTCCCCGTTCAATGCCCAGGGCAAGCGCCAGACCACCTTCTCCTCGGTCTTCGTTTATCCCCTGGTCGACGACTCCATCCACATCGAAATCAACCCCGCCGACCTCGAATGGGACACCTTCCGTTCCGGCGGTCACGGCGGCCAGAACGTGAACAAGGTGGAAACCGGCGTCCGCGTCCGGCATATCCCTTCCGGTATCATGGTGGAAAACACTGAAACGCGTTCCCAGCAGGACAACCGCCAGCGCGCCCTCCTTATCCTCAAGTCCCGCCTCTACGACATCGAACTTAAGAAGCGCCAGGAGAAGCAGGCCGAACTCGAAGGCCAGAAGAAGCGCATCGAATGGGGCTCCCAGATCCGCAACTACGTCCTCCATCCCTACAAACTCGTGAAGGACCTCCGCACCGGTTACAGCACCGCCGACACCCAGGGCGTCCTGGACGGCGACCTCAACGAATTCATGAAGACCTTCCTGATGGGTAACGGCGCCGCCGTCACGGATCCGGACGACGATCTGGACTAGATGCCCGGTCAGGCCAGGCATGACGCAAATGCACGAAAAAAGCCAGCCCCGAAAGGCTGGCTTCATTCATGATACCGGAAGCTTACCGGTAGATGCTGTACTGGTTGTACAGCGAGCCGTACATCTGACCGAGGACCTCGAGATAAGGCTGGCCGTCGAAGAGGGTGGTACGGTAAACCGTATTGTCCACCATGTAGTATTCGACGCCGTTCAGCACGATGGTCTCGTAGTCGTCCGGGAGGGAGCTCACCAGGGCTCCGGCCGGCGGGACGATGGTGGTGTAATTGCCGGAGGCGCTTACACTGTAGAAGACACCGTCCTGGTAGAAGTAGTCGGAGTTGGCGTAGGCGTAGCTCTGCACGAGGCCGAGCTTGTTGGCCAGCTCGTAGGCGGAGAGGGCGCGGCCGTTGTTGAGCGCGTAATTCGCGTTCTGGGCGGCGATCCGGGCGTTGTTCTGCGCGATGATCAGGTTCTGCTGGGCAATCACGTTGTAATTGTCGAAGACCGTGTTGTAGGTCCGGTACGTGTTGCAGTAGTAGGAGAATCTGACCAGGTTGAACAGAGCCCTGTCAATCGCTCTCTCGAGCGGAGTGCCGAAAGGCGGACGGCAGATGACGTACACACCTCCGAACGGACGGTAGTAGATACCCTCGTAGAAGTAGTAGTCGATGCCCCAGTGAGTGATCCGGCGGTAGTGCGGCGGAAGCACGTGGATCCGGTATCCGTAGTAGTGCGGATGGTGGTCCCAGAAGTGTCCGATTCCCGGACGGTCCCAGGCGATGAAGTCACGCTCACGCGGAGGTACCCGGTGCAGGTTGTGTCCGTTGTCCATCCGGAAGTCGTCATTGTAGCGGTAGTTGCCGCCGTGGTCGCGCATGGGCTCGGTGTTCTTCACGGAAGCGGAAGCCGGAGCTTCGTTCGCCGCGTTGTAGCCGAGGCCGTTGCGGGTGACGTTGCTGCTGGAGCGGACTGCGGAGCCGGAATTCCGGTCGGCGGTGTTCGCGCTGCGGCTGGTGGTGGCAGTACTCCGGGAAGTGCTGCTGCCGGTGCTGCGGCTGGTCGTGCTGCCGGTGGAGCGGCTGGTGGTCGCGGAAGATCCGCGGCTGGTCCGGTCGTTCTGGTCCACGGTGCCCGCGGAACGGGTGGTGGAGGAACCGGTGGAACGGCTGGTCGTGCTGCCCGTGGAACGGCTGGTGCTCGTGGAGGAACCACGGCTGGTCCGGTCATTCTGAGGCGCGGCACCCGTGGAGCGGGTGGTGGAGGAGCCGGTGCTGCGGCTGGTCGTGCTTCCGGTGGAACGGCTGGTGCTCGTGGAGGAACCACGGCTGGTCCGGTCGTTCTGAGGCGCGACACCCGTGGAGCGGGTGGTGGAACCGGTGCTGCGGCTGGTCGTCGCGGAAGAGGTGCTTCCGGTGGAACGGCTGGTCGTGCTGCTGCCGGTGGAACGGCTGGTGCTCGTGGAGGATCCGCGGCTGGTCCGGTCGTTCTGCGCGAAGGAAGAACGGCTGGAGGTGGCGCTCACCGAACGGTTGGCCGAAGGAGCGGCGGAGCGGGCGCCCATCGAAGCCCCGGCGGAGCGGGTGCTCGTCGAAGCGGAGCGGGTGCTCATCGCCGCGCCGGTGGAACGGCTTGCCGAAGCAGCCCCGGAGGAACGGCTGGTGGAAACAGAGCCGGACGAACGGCTCATCGAAGAAGATCCGCGGGTCGTGGTCTGGGAAGAGGACGACCGGGCGGCGGAAGATCCGCCGGAACGGCGGGACTGGGCAAGTGCCTCAGGGGCCGCGACCATCACGAAGGTGAGGAGAACTGCGGCGAAGGTTTTGATCATCCTTTTCATGGCTCTTTAGTTTAAAATGTTAACGATATAAGTAGTAATTTCTGGAAAGCTTCTTGAAATCTTCGACGTCTTTCGTCCACCAGGACTCGATGTCAGCCACTTTCAGTCGCTTTCCGAATTCCCTTCTCACATAATCCGTGCCACAAACGATGTCGAGCATCCGGGTCTTCTTCAAATTCTTGTACGGATTGCGGTCCGTATACAGCTCCTGGAGCGCCTGCATCACATAGAATTGCGTCAAAGTGATGGTCGCGGCCTCGTAATCCGTATAGAAGAACTGGACACCGTGCTGCATCTGGGGATTCTGGCCGGAGATGGGCTTGTAATGGATGGTGCGGAAGGCGGTTCCGGGGATTTCATAGCTGTCCAGACGCTCCTTCAACTTGTCCGCGTCGATCCAGGGGGCGGCGAAAGTCTGGAAAGGGATGGTGTAGCCCACGCCGATGTTCAGGTAGCCGAACTCGCCCGCGATGCCGGCGGAGGGATAGCCGATGGCCGAGGCCTCGGAGGGGATGTTCGGCGACGGGAGAATCCAGGGCAGACCGGTGTCCTTGTACAGCATCGACCTTTCCCAGCCGCGCATGGGGATGACCGTCAGGCGGCACTTCAGGGGCTGTTCTTTGCCCTCCACCCCGCAGTTGAGCCCCTCCTCATTGATGAGGCCGGCCAGTTCGCCGACGGTAAGGCCGTAGACATACGGGATGCGGAATTCGCTGACAAAGGAGAAGAAGCCCGGTTCCACATAACTGCCCTCTACTTTGAGTCCGCCGAGCGGATTGGGGCGGTCCAGGACCATCACTTCGATGTCCTGCTCCGCACAAGCCCGCATCACCAGACCCAGGGTGGAGATGAAGGTGTAAGAACGGGTGCCGACATCCTGGATGTCATAGACCATCACATCGACCCCCTTCAGCATGTCGGGTGTCGGTTTCCGCGTGGAGCCGTACAGGGAATACACCGGGAGCCCGGTCTTCGGGTCCTTGCCGCTGGCGACGTGGTCGCCGGCATAGGCGTCGCCACGGACACCGTGCTCCGGGCCGTACAGGGCCACCAGGTTCACATCGGGCTCCTCAAAGAGGATGTCGATGGTGGAACGGAGGTTCCGGTCAACGCCGGAGGGATTCGTCACGAGGCCCACCCGCTTGCCGCGGAGCTCCTCGAATCCGTAGCGCTCCAGCATGTCGATGCCGGTGTACACTTCCTGGGCATGGGCCTTGCCGGCCGGCGTCGAACAAGCCGAGAACGCGAGGCAGGCTAAGAGAATGAGCATCCTATTCATGGTCGGTAGTTTTAGTGCGTCCGTATTCAGCGGGAATGGTCCGGCGGACGATGATCACCGCCGCGACCGTGGCCAGGCAGCAGAGCATCACGAAGCCGAAATACACCGCATACCCCATCTTTTCCTGCAAAAGGCCGGCCACCAGGCCCGGCAGCATCATCGAAGCCGCCATGAACGCCGTGCAGAGGGAATAGTGCGAGGTCTTGAACTCCCCTTCCGAGACATACATCATGTAAAGCATGTAGGCCGTGAAGCCATAGCCGTAGCCGAACTGCTCAATGAAGACGCAGACGCCGATCACCCAGAGCGGAACCGACTGGGCAACAGCCATGTACAGATAGACGACACAAGGAAGGGCCAGCGAGAGCGCCATCGGCCAGATCGTGCGCTTCAAGCCCAGCCGGGACACGGCCACGCCGCCCAGAATGCCGCCCAGAACAATGCCGATCACGCCCACCGTATTGTTGATGAGACCGTAATTCACCGTGGAGAGGGCCATGCCGCCCACATCGGCGGAATCCACCAGAAATGCCGGGACGATCTTGAGCGCAAAGGCCTCGGGAAGGCGGTACAGCAGCATGAAAGCGATGCCCAGCCAGGCGATTTTCTTGCTGAAGAAGGTCGCAAAGGTGCGTCCGAATTCACGGAAGATGTCAGCGGCGCGGGTGGCAGCCCGGGAGCTGTCGGCCGCCGGGCGCGGAAGCGCGTACAGGTGGTACAGCGTGACGGCCGCCCAGATGCCGGCGGTGAGCAGCAGGGTCATCCGCCAGGAATGCGGGATGCTGCCGCTGCGGAGTTCGATGATGCCGGCGAAGACGACCAGGGCGCCCTGGACGAAAAGGTTGGACAGGCGGTAGAAAGTGCTTCGGATGCCGACAAAGAAGGACTGGTCGTGCTGGTCCAGTCCCAGCATGTAGAAGCCGTCGGCCGCGATGTCATGCGTGGCGGAAGCGAAGGCGGTGATCCAGAACAGGACCAGCGTCACCGTGAATGCGCTCACGGAGCCGCTTTCCTGCGCGGGTAGCGTCGCCGTCAGGCCGGCGAAGAGCGCGACTATCAGGATTTCCATCGCCAGAATCCACCAGCGCTTGGTCCGAAGAATGTCCACGAAGGGGCTCCAGAACGGCTTGATGAGCCAGGGCAGGTAAAGAAGGCTGGTGTAGAGGGCCATGTCGGCGTTGGACATGCCCATCTTCTTGAACATGATCGTGGAGATGTTGTTCACCACGAAATAAGGGATGCCTTCCGCGAAATAAAGGGTCGGGACCCAGAGCCAGGGTGTGCGGGATTTCATCGTTCGAGGGTTGTTCCGGGATAGTAGAAGGAGAGGATTTCTTCGAAGGTTTTTCCATGGGCGGCCATGACGGCGGCGCCGATCTGGCAGAGGCCCACGCCGTGGCCCCAGCCGTGGCCGTGCAGAATGACCTCGTCATCGGTCATTTCCACGTCGAACCAGGAGCTGTACAGATGGCTTTCGGAAAGGAAGCGCCTGATAATCAGCTCCTTGCCAACGGTAAGCGTCACCTTGGACCCGACGATGCGGAGCTTCTTGATGCGGCCGGAGCCGCCCCGCTCAAGGGGTTCCAGCGCGACCAGGTCGCCGATGTCCACGCCGGAGCGCCGCGCGATGAGGGCGGAAAGTTCGGCACGGCCGTACCGGACGGTCCAGTCATGGAAGTCGGTGGTTTCCAGGTCGTAGTCATTCAGCACCTGGCCCAGGATCTCCTTGTCATGGGTGTCGCACCAAGGGTCGTCATGGACCGTCAGATAGGGATAGTCGACATCGGCCCAGGCGGTCGAGAACTGTTCGGTACGCCCGCCGCAGCACTTGTAGAAGCGGGCGTCGACCAGTTCGCCGCCGGAGCGGAGCACGAGGCCCCAGGTTTCGTCGATGGCTGCGCGGACCTTCCGCCCCACCGCCATGGTGAGGCCCTGGTAGCGCTGGCAGTGGTCATCGGCGCAGACATCGAAACGATGGTGGTCATCGTGGTCGAACCACTTGATGATTTCGCCGACGGGCTGCCCGGCCTCCATCGGCTTGGAGGAGTCCAGCCAGGTCACCAGGGACGGTACATTGTCGAAGGAATAAGGCACGGAGGCCTTCTTCCGGGCCTGCCGGTGGGCGATCTGCGCCATCACCCAGGAACGGGAGATGACCGCATGGGCCTTCAGGAATTCCGGCGAGGCGGTCGCCTTCATCTCCGAGGAAATGACGCTGAGGAGGTAGTCCTCGACGCCGATGACATTGACAGCCACCACTTTTCCTTCGTCCACGATGAACTTGAGGGTGCCGGCGAACTGCTGGTCCTGCTGCCGCTGCCAATGGAAATCCACGCCGATGGTCACTCCGTACAGAATGAAGGACGGCTCGGCGAACAGGGTGGAAATGGTCGGAGCCTCGAAGACGAGCTCGTCGTACAGGGTGCCGTTATAGTCGATCTTGCCCTCCCGGTATGAGACTTTCTGCGGGCCGGCGCCGTCGGAGATGATCTCGAAGGTGATTTCCGGACCGGACAGGATGCCCACTTCAATCTTGGGCTGGGTGCGGACAAGCCGCCACAGGAGGCGTTCCTCCTGCTTTTCGGAGAGAGACACTTCCTGCAGGATGTCCGTCAGGACGGCAGGCGTAAGCCGCTCGTAATCGGACACTTCCGGAATGACGAAAAAGCCGGCCATGTCGGCCGCGCCGGGGCTCAGGGCGAAATGCTCCTCTCCCTCCGCATAGAAATGATGCGGCCGGTGGGCGGCCCGGCACATGACGACGGCGCGGTACTCGCCTTCGCTGAAGAAGGTCAGGGCGTTGAAACGGGGCTCGGCCTCCCCTTCCGCCAGGTCGCAGCAGTCGAGAAGACGGTAGAACATCTTCGCCATCGACTTGGCCGTTTCCGCACGGAGCAGGAAGACACCCCGGGTGAAGTGCTTGTAATGGAACAGCTGGGCGTCCCGGACGGAGTCCACGAAAGAGACGTTCGCGGTCAGGCTTTCCGGAACCAGGCCCCCGTTCATCGCGATGTTGTGGAGCAGGCGGCCGGCGATGCGTTCCATGGGCATGTATCCTTTGGGACAAGCCTGGAAATGGGCGTGGCCGGGGACGGTGGTGCCGCTGTAGGGGCTGTTGTAGAAGATGACATAGTCCGGAAACTGGACGGCGAGGTCCAGCATGTCCGGATACCGGTGCCAGATGGTCTGCGGGACATGGATGTCGCGGGTGATGACCAGATGGTTCGGGAAAATGGGCGCCCGGTTCACCAGGATGCGGTACTTCCGGCCTTTGCGGCCTTCGAACGGAAGGAAATGCTGGCGCTCCAGGTAATTTTCCTCGCACAAGGGACACCCGTGGTCGAAAATGGGCATCCGCCCGGGATTGGACTGAAGGGTGACAAGGATGCCGCCGATGGTCATCTGGCGGGTCTGGGCGCTCTTCAGCGCCCGGTACTTCGCCGCCACGGCCGGCCAGACCGACAGCTGGTCGTGTACGAATTTGTCGATGTCGATGGGCATAACTTCGTAAAGGTAGACATTTTCCCGCGGAAATCCTACAGGCGCGGCCCCTTTAAAAACCCGTTCCGAACTGCAGCCAGTATTTCTCCTCGAGCGCTTTCCAGGTCCGGCAGCCTTCCTGATAGATGTATTCCGTATAGGCGTTCAGCAGGGCCCGCGTGTAAACGGTCGTAGGGACGCCTTCCAGGGCGAGGGCCTCCAGGCGGAGGATTTCCCGGTTGAACCCTTCCTTGGTGCTCTGCCAGGAAAGGGTGGCCAGCTTGTTGGCCCGGCGGAACTGCCAGAGGGCGCAGTCGGGGACATATTGCTTCTGCCCGCAAGTCTCAAAGGCTTTCGGGAGGGCGGTGGTCCCGCAGAAGACCGGAATGCGGGGGCTCTGGCCCGGATTGTCCAGCGAAAGCCAGCAGACGCCGCCCACATCGTCCGGCAGCCAGGAGCGGAGCTGCGTGACATGGGAGTAAGCGCACCAGGCGACAGCGACCGTCCGGCGGAAGTCGACCGTACCCGGCGCGATGGTGTTGAGCGTGTTCCGGAGGGTGGTCGACAGCCAGGGATTCGCGATCGGGCTCACCACGGTGTCGGCCGGATGCTGCTTGTTGGCCGCCCGCGCCATCCGGACCCCTTTGGTCATGTCGAAATCCGTCCCTTCGTAGGTCTCCCGGTAGAGGGCCATCACTTCCCGGATGTCCACCGGCTTTTCAGGCTTGACGGAGAAAGGAAGTTCGTCCATGTCGTAAGTGAGGCCGAGCGAGGGCGCGAAGTGGTTCAGAATGAAGAACTCCCGGTCATTGAAGTTCTTCCCTTTGGCATAGTCGGTATTGAAATATTTCCAGAAGATGAACTCCCCTTTCCCGTCCCAAAGACCGTTGTCGACGGCAACCCGCTCCACATTGGCGGAGGCCATCATGTCCTTGCTTTTGCGGTCGATCCGGCCGATGCGGGGGATGTTCGCCGAGACGGCGACATGGTCGTCCGGAATCCGGCGGGCCACCCAGGCCGCGCCGATCCTTTCCTTGCCCACGCCCACGATTTCGAACTGCCAGACTTCGTTCTTGTCAGCTACGGTGAGGCATTCGCCGCTGTCGCCGTAACCGTACTGCTCCGCAAGGGCGCCCATCAGCCGGATGGCGTCCCGGGCGTTGTCGCAGCGCTGCAGCGCGACTCTTTCCAGTTCCTCGATGGTGAACCAGCCGGCGGCGTTCACGAGCGTGTCCGGACCGCCGAAAGTGGTTTCCCCGATCGCCAGCTGCTTCTCATTGAGACAGGGATAGGCCGTGTTCAAATAGGCGTAGGTATGGGCCGCCTCGGGAATCTCCCCCATGAGCTTCACGCCCACGGTATCCCCGCGGAACCGGGTATGCATGGTGCCCCGAAGGACCGGATGCATCGTCCCGGGCGCATGGTCTTCGGCCGGTTCCATCTGCACCCAGGTGCGATAACGGCCGTCACAGGTATGGGAAGTGATGACGGAACCGTCGGAGGAGGCCTTCCGGCCTACCATGATGGAAGTGCAGCTTTGCCCGTTGAATTCCTCGGACTCCTGGGAAAGGAGGGGGAAGGAAAGCGTCAGGGCGGCGATCAGGATCAGAATCTTCTTCATATCGGAAACATTTTCCCAAAAATAATCAAAAACACCGGGATTATCACTACATTTGGAAAACTCTATCGGTATGAAAAGAATCCTGACCGGCCTCCTCGCAGGCCTGCTGCTCCTTCCGGCCGCCTTCGGCCAGCCGCTCCGCCAGAGCGTCATCCGTCCCGACACCGTCGAAAGCGCCCTCCTCGACGAAACGGTTTCCGTCAATGTGTACCTTCCCGCCGGCTTCGACGCCTCCTCGGACACGCAATATCCGGTCGTCTACCTGCTTCATGGCCTCTATGGCACCTATAAGGACTGGGAGACGGCGGGCCATATGAAAGATGTGGTCGACGAGCTCATCGCGAGCGGCGAAATCGTGCCGATGGTCATCATCATGCCCAACGCCGGCGACCCCGACATCCACAACAACTGGAACGGCTACTTCAACATGCCCGGCCATCCGTACGAGGATTTCTTCTTCAAGGAGCTCATCCCCACGGTCGAGGCCCGCTACAAGGCCTACGGCGACAAGGCGCATCGCGCCGTGATGGGCCTGTCGATGGGCGGTGGCGGCAGCACCGTCTACGCCCAGCGCCACCCGGACATGTTCTCCAGCTGCTACGCGATGAGCGCCTGGCTGGACAGCACCGTGCGCGAAGACATGGAAAAGGACAAGTTCTACCTGGTGAACAAGGCCGTCCGCGAGCATTCCGCCCTCGATTTTATCGACCAGGCCGATGACGCCACGCTGGAGCAGCTCCGCACGGTGAAGTGGTTCTTCGACTGCGGCGACGACGACGGCCTCATGGACCTGTCCGTCGCCCTCTTCCAGAAGATGCGCGCCCGCGGCGTCCGCAGCGAGCTCCG
>JAEEGH010007555.1_pt1 | contig 26083 bp, 20 predicted proteins | sample 9134181 | NCBI WGS metagenome assembly JAEEGH01 (sample SAMN16246544, study PRJNA631951) | gut metagenome | biome: gut microbiome; feature: rumen; material: DP-attached | host: Bos | place: Iran: Karaj | collected 2018-10
AGGACAAAGGACCGCGACAGGACACGCCCCCCTCCGAGAGGGGGGTGGCGCGGCCATGAATGGAAGGCGGATGCATGGCAAAAGACAAGCGGCCGGGGCCGCGACGGGGGGAGTACTGCGGTCGGCCGTCGCGGCAATCACGCCTTCCCAGCGCCAACAAAAGAATCAATCTCTCTGCGGATGACCATGCGAAAGCATGCATCGACGGCCACCCGCAGTACTCCCCCCGCCGCCCTTTCCTTCCGCTCCGCACTTGCAATCCATAAACCATCTTCCTGCGGGCGGCACCCCCCTCTCGGAGGGGGGCAAATGCGCGCGCTCTCTCCATTCTCCAAATATCTCTCCACGCTCTCTCGGCCATCCTCCCCATCCACTATAATTCCCGAAGAACCAAAATTCCGGATGGGGCGTCAGGGCGCGGGAGGGAGGGGCGCGGCGGGGTCGTCGGGCGGGGGGAGTTCGCCGGCGGCTTCCATCTGGGTGAGGAGCGTCAGGACGTTGTCGCCTTTTTCGATGGCGTGGTCGAGGACGAAGTGGAGATGGGGGGTGTAGCGGAGGATGACGTTGTCGCGGATCGCTTTCTGGAAGTCGGTGCGGGCGTGGCGGAGGATGCCGAGGACGCGTTCCTGTTCGGCGGGGGTGCCGCGGACGCTCACGCCGACGCGGCAGGTGCGCAGGTCCACCGCGGTCTCGGCTTTGGTGAACATGACTTCCGCGGGGTTGAAGTCGGGGCGGTTGATGACGCGGTAGAGCTGGGTGCCCAGTTCGCGGAGGATGAGTTCGTTGACGCGGGTGATGCGGTCGGGTTTCATGGGGGGCTCCGGGGATAGGCAAACCGCCGTCCCGCGAGGGGGCGGCGGCGCGGGGTTCTCGGGGGAGGGTCGGATCAGAGGGACTGGGCGACTTTCTCCACTTCGTAGGATTCGATGACGTCGCCTTCGACGAAGTTGGTGAAGTGGTCGAGGACGATGCCGCATTCCTGGCCTTCGCGCACTTCGCTGGCTTCGTTCTGGAAGCGGCGGAGGGACTGGATCTTGCCTTCGTAGAGGATTTCGTCCTTGCGCTTGACGCGGACGCGGCCCTTGAGGGTGACCTTTCCTTTCATGCACATGCAGCCGGCGACTTTGCCGCGCTTGCCCATGTCGAAGATCTGCCGGATGGAGGCGTGGCCGTTGACGTGTTCCTTGATGATGGGGTCGAGGAGGCCGGTCATCAGGTTCTTCACGTCGTCGAGCATCTCGTAGATGATGGAGTACAGGCGGATTTCGACGCCGCGGCGCTTGGCTTCGGCCCCGGCGCCGTTGTCCTTGGCGACGTGGAAGCCGAGGATGACGGCCTGGGAGGCGGTGGCGAGGAGGACGTCGTTGACGGAGACGTTGCCGACGCCGGTGCCGACGATCTCGAGGTCGACTTTTTCGCTCTTGATGGCTTCCATGGCGCCCTGGAGGGCTTCGAGGGAGCCTTGGACGTCGGTCTTGAGGATGACGGAGAGTTTGCGTTTGTCGGACCCGGCCTGGGCCTGGAGGAGGTCGGCGAGGGTCAGGGGGCCGCTGTGCGCGGGTTCTTTGTCGGAGAGGGCTTCGAGGCGGGCGGCTTCGGCGCGGGATTCGGCGACTTGCCGGGCTTCGCGGTCGTTTTTGTAGACGACGAATTCGCTGCCGGGCATGGGCACGCTGGTCAGGCCGAGGAGTTTGACGGCGGCGGACGGCGGGGCGGTGCGCACTTTGTGGCCCTGGTCGTTGATCATGGCCTTGATGCGGCCCCAGCAGGAGCCGGAGACGACGGCGTCGTTGAGCTGGAGGGTGCCGTTCTTGACGAGTACGGTGGCGGTGGGGCCGCGGCCGGCTTCGAGGCAGGATTCGATGACGTATCCGGTGGCCTTGCAGCGGGGGTTGGCCTTGAGTTCGAGCATTTCGGCCTGGAGGAGGATCATCTCGAGGAGCTGGTCGATGCCTTCGCCGGTCTGGGCGCTGACGTTGCAGCAGATGAGGTCGCCGCCCCAGTCTTCGGGCGCGAGGCCCATCTGCTGGAGCTGGCGCTTGACGCGGTCGGGGTTGGCGGTGCGCAGGTCGCATTTGTTGATGGCGACGATCATGGCGACCTTGGCGGCCTGGGCGTGCTGGATGGCTTCCTTGGTCTGTGGCATGATGCCGTCGTCGGCGGCGATGACGATCACGGCGATGTCGGTGAGGTTGGCGCCGCGCGCGCGCATGGCGGTGAAGGCTTCGTGGCCGGGGGTGTCGAGGAAGGTGATGGCGCGGCCCTGGCGCTCGACCTGGTAGGCGCCGATGTGCTGGGTGATGCCGCCGGATTCGCCGGCCGCGACGTGGGCCTTGCGGATGTAGTCGAGCAGGGAGGTCTTGCCGTGGTCGACGTGGCCCATGACGGTGACGATGGGCGGGCGCGGGAGCAGGTCTTCTTCCTTGTCTTCTTCCTGGGCGATGGCGCCCTGGATTTCGGCGGTCACGAACTCGATCTTGTAACCGAATTCTTCGGCCACGAGGACCAGTGCCTCGGCATCGAGCCGCTGGTTGATCGACACCATCAGGCCGAGGTTCATGCAGGCCTCGATGACTTTGGTGACGGGGGTGTTGTTCATCAGGATGGCCAGCTCGTTGACGGTCACGAACTCCGTCACTTTCAGCACGTTGCTGGTCATTTCCTGGCGAACCTGCTCTTCCTGCATCTTCTGGGAGATCTCCTCGCGTTTCTCGCGGCGGTGCTTCGAAGTCTTGGTCTTGGCGTGGACTTCGGTCATGCGGGCGTAGGTCTCCTTGATCTGTTTCTGGATCTCGTCGCTGTCGAATTCCGGGCGGACGGCCTTGAAGCGGTCGCCACCCTTCTTGGCGGCCTTGCCCCGGCCACCGTCTTTCTGGGCCTTTCCGTCCTGGCGGCCCGGAAGGTTGTTCTTGGGATTGCTGATGTCGACCTTGGCGGCACCCTTGTGGATGCGTTCCCGCTTGTTCTTGTCTTTCTTGCCGTGTTCGGCCGGTGCGGAGGGCTTTTTCTCGAACTTGGAGAGGTCGATGGTACCGACGGTCTTCGGACCGGCCAGTTTCTCGACGCGGGTCTCGATGTGCTCGATGACGGGACGCTCTTCGCGTTTCTCTGTCTTCTCTGCTTTCTCGACTTTCTCGGCGGCAGTCTCTTTCGGTGCTTCGGCTTTCGCCTGCGTATCGGCGGGTTTTTCTTCTTTTTCCGGCTTGGGTTGCTGCGCCGGCTCGGCTTTCTTCTTCGGCGTCAGGTCAATGTGGCCGACGATCTTGAGGTCGCTCCTGGGCGCTTCGGGCTGTGAAGGAGCCTTCTTTTCTTCCGGTGCCGGTTCGTTCTTGCGGACTTCCGGTTCAGGTTCAGCTTTCGGTGCGGGAGATTCCACCTTCTTCTGCTCCGTGAACACATTGGTCTTGATGATGACTTCCTTGACCGGCTCTTCTTCTTCGGCATTCGAGCGGTTGCTTTCGACGTCGGTGATCTCCTTCAGCTTGATGGAGACTTTCTGCGACTGTTCCTTGATCAGCTGCTCCTTGCCGAATTCCTTGGCAACCAGGGCGAAGACATCCTCTGAAATCTTGGATGTGAGGGTGAGTTCGTCGTTGATGCCTTTTTTCTTCAGAAAGTCGGTCAGCGTTGACAGACCGATGTTGTAGTCCTTCAGGACCTTGTTGACTCTGATTCTTCCTTCTGCCATATTGTTATCTCCCGTTTTGTTTTACTATTAGTTTTCAAATTCTGCGCGCAGGATCTTCTGCACGTCGAGTACCGTCTCCTCTTCGAGGTCGGCACGCTGCATCACCTCCTCGACCGGCAGGGCGAGCACGCTCTTGGCCGTGTCGCAGCCGATGCCTTTGAGGGCCTCGATGATCCAGTCGTCGATCTCGTCGGAGAAGTCGTCCAGCAGCACGTCTTCTTCGTCTTCCTGGTTCTGGTCGCCCAGGCGGTACACGTCGATCTTGTAGCCCGAGAGCTGTTCGGCCAGCAGGATGTTGCTGCCGCCGCGGCCGATGGCCAGGGCGAGTTCGCTGGCTTCCAGGTCGATGTGGATGCTCTTGTGCTCCTGGTCGATCCGGATGGCCGAAATCTTGGCCGGAGAGAGGGCGCGCTGGACCAGCAGCTGGGTGTTGGTCGTCCAGTTGATGATGTCGATGTTTTCGCCGCGGAGTTCCCGCACGATGCCGTGGATGCGGGATCCTTTCACGCCGACGCACGCGCCCACCGGGTCGATGCGTTCGTCGTAGGATTCGACCGCCACCTTGGCGCGTTCGCCCGGCATGCGGACCACTTTCTTGATGGTGATCAGGCCGTCGAAGATTTCCGGAACTTCCTGCTCGAAGAGGCGCTCCAGGAAGAGGTTCGAGGTGCGCGACAGGGTGATGACGGGCGAATTGTTCTTCATTTCCACGCTGGTGATGACAGCCTTCACCGTGTCACCCTTGCGGAAGAAATCGGACGGAATCTGCTCGCTCTTGGGCAGGACCAGTTCGTTGCCGTCCTCGTCCATCACCAGCACTTCCTTCTTCCACGCCTGATAGACTTCACCCACGAGGATGTCACCCACCTTGTCCACATATTTCTTGTAGAGGTTGCCTTTCTCGATGTCGGTGATGCGGCTCGACAGGTTCTGGCGCAGGTTGAGGATGCCGCGGCGGCCGAAGGTCGACATCGGCAACTCTTCCGGATACTCCTCGCCCAGCTCGTACGAATCATCGATTTTCTGCACTTCTTCCAGGGAGATCTCCTTGTTGGGATCCTCCACCGTCTCGACGACGGTCCGGTTGCGGATGATGGAGATGTCGCCCTTGTCGATGTTGATGATGATATCGAAATTGTCGGCGTCGCCGTACATACGTGCCAGCTGGGTGCGGAAAATGTCTTCCAGCACGCTCATCAGCGTGGGACGGTCGATGTTCTTGAGCTCTTTGAATTCAGCAAAGGTGCTGATCAGATTGACTTCCATTGTATGTATGTTTTATTTTTCTGTTCTTTCGTCTAGATGCCGGCCGATCCGACCATCAGTGAGAAATCTTCTTTGTCGCGGTCGAGTTTCGATTCGATGAAGCGGCTCAGCTCCACGCAGTCGTCGATGGACACGCCGCCTTCGCGGGTGATGATTACTTCGATGTCATTCTCTTCGCTGACAGTGACTTCCACAAGCGAGAGCGCTGTGCCCTGCAAGTGTTCCTGAGCGATTTTTTCGATGGTCTGTTTCAGAATCATGTGACTTATGTGCAATAAAAAAGGAGACTTCCGTCCCCTCAAATCGCTGCAAAAATAGTAATTACACCTGAAATGGCAAATTTTTTGTGGGAAATTGACTACTTTTGTTAAAAATTCTGATGGAAATAACAGCCCGGACAATTGCGGAACTTTTGGGTGGCGAGGTCGTCGGCGACCCCGCTGCCGTCGTTACAGGCCCGGCCCGCATCGAACAGGCGCGGAAAGGAAACGTCTGCTTCTATGCCAATCCCAAATACGAACATTACATCTACGATACGAAAGCCAGCGTCCTGCTGGTCAACCGCACTTTCGAGCCAAGGCAGCCGGTTCCGGCCACGCTGGTCAAGGTCGACGACGCCTATGCCGCCGTTTCGACCCTGCTCGATTATTTCAGCCGGCTGCGCCATGCGAAACTGCGGGGGAACCGCCTCTGGGCCCGTCTCTCGCCGAAGCGCTCGATCGCCTGCTCGGCCCGCATCGGAAAGGGGACCCATATCGGTCCGCAGGTCTACATCGGTCCGCATGTGCAGATCGGCCGCAACTGTATTCTGCACCCCGGCGTGCGGATCTTTCACGACTGTGTGATCGGGGACGGCTGCATCCTTCACGCCAACGTGGTGATCGGCGACGACGGTTTCGGCTTTGCTCCGATGGAGGACGGCTCCTACCGGAAGATCCAGCAGCTGGGAAACGTAGTCCTGGAAGACAATGTGGATATCGGGGCCGGCACGACAATCGACCGTGCCACGATGGGCTCCACCCTGATCCACAAGGGCGTGAAGATCGACAATCTCTGCCAGGTCGGACACAATGTCGAGATCGGGGAGAATACGGTCATGGCGGCCCTGTCCGGCATCGCCGGTTCGGCCAAGGTCGGCAAGCGCTGCAAGATCGGCGGCCAGTCCGGCATCAACGGGCACATCACGGTTCCCGACGACACGGTACTCGCCGGACAGAGCGGCATCATCGGCCCTGTCCGGAAGCCCGGCCTGACCCTTATGGGCTATCCGGCGCTGGAATACGGCACCTACCTGCGTGCCTATGCCAAGTTCCGTCAGAGTGGCGCATCCGAAAACAAAGGCGGCCGATGAAGCAGCATACCCTTGGACAATCCTTCTCCTTTTCCGGCATAGGCCTGCATACCGGCAAGCCTGTCCGGCTTTGTGTTTCTCCCGCACCGGCCGGTTCCGGCATCTGTTTCAACCGGACCGACCTCGTTTCGTCCATGGTTCCGGCCCGCGTGGAATACGTGGCACAGACGCGCCGGGCCACTTCGCTCTCCTGCCAGGGGGTGAAGGTCCTCACGCCGGAGCACCTGCTCGCCGCCCTGTGGGCCATGGGTGTGGACAATGCCCGGATCGATCTCGATGCGCCGGAAGTCCCGGTCCTCGACGGCAGTGCCAGGCCTTATGCCGAGGCCATCCAGGCAGCAGGCCTGGTGGAGCAGGATGCTGAAAGGGATGTCCTGATCATCGAGAAGCCTTTCGTCTATGAGGACCGGCGCAGCGGATCGCGCATCGTTTTCGAACCTTCGGCTTCGACGGTGTTCGACGTGACCATCGACTTTGACTCGAAAGTGGTGGGCGTCCAGCATGCCGTTTTCGACGAGTCGACCGACTTCGCCAGCCAGATCGCGCCCAGCCGCACGTTCTGCTTCCTCCAGGAGATCAAACTGCTGATGAGGCTGGGACTGATCGGCGGCGGAAGCCTCGACAACGCGCTGGTCATCGATGAGCCCAACGGCTATTACGGCGGGGGAAAACCCCTGTTTGACAACGAACCTGCCCGCCACAAGCTGCTCGACCTGCTGGGTGACTTTTCCCTGGCCGGCCGTCCCGTCCGGGGCAGGATCGTGGCTTACAAACCGGGACATAAAGTCAATACACAAGCTTTGAAACATTATCTCGATACATTATGAACGACAATATGATAAACTTGCATCCGGGGGCCCGCATCGGCCAGAACGTCGTGATATCTCCGTTCACGACGATTGCCGAACACGTGGAGATCGGCGACGACTGCTGGATCGGCCCCAACGTGACCATTTTCGACTACGTCCGCATGGGGAAGGGCTGCAAGGTATTCCCCGGTGCCGTGATCGGCGCGGTCCCGCAGGATCTCAAGTTTCAGGGAGAGGAGAGCTGGGTGGAGATCGGCGACGGTACTACGGTCCGCGAGTGTGCCACCATCAACCGGGGCACGGCGGCGAGCGGCAAGCTGCTGACGAAAGTGGGCAGCGATTGCCTGATCATGTCGTATGTGCATATCGCGCATGACTGCCGGGTGAGTGACCATTGCATTTTCTCCAGTTTTTCGGCCCTGGCGGGTGAGGTGGATGTCGATGACTGGGCCATCATCGGCGGCGGCACGATGATCCATCAGTTCTGCCATATCGGTGCGCATTCCATGGTCGGCGGCGCTTCGGGGGTGAACAAGGATATTCCGCCCTATGTCGTCACGGGTCGCAATCCGGCGGTTTTCGAAGGTGTCAACCTGATCGGCATGCGCCGGCGCAACTTCCCGGTCGAGACCATCTCGGAAATCGGCCAGATTTACAGGCTGATCTACAACAGCGGTCTGAACGTTTCCGATGCCTGCCGTCAGATCCGGGAGTTTTTCAGCCCCAGCGAGCACCGCGACCGGATTCTCTCGTTCATCGAGCACTCACAACGTGGCATCATCCGCTGATGGAACCTTGTTTTTCCTCGGCTGTCCTGACCACGGCGTATTTTCCGCCCGTGGAGTACTTCTTTGTCATTGCGCATAGCCGGCAGGTTCTCATCGAGCAGCACGAAGCTTATCAGAAGCAGTCGTGGCGCAACCGCTGCCGCATTCTGGCGGCGGCGGGGCCGGAAGATCTGTCGATTCCGGTGGTGAAGGAGGAGCGGCTGAGCCGTCCCATCCGGGACATCCGCATCGACTACACGGAGCCCTGGCTCCAGCATCATGTCCGTGCCTTCGCCGCGGCCTACAATCATTCGGCCTTCTACGACTATTACGCCGACGACCTGCTCCCCATCCTCGAAAGCAAGCCCGTCTTCCTCTTCGACCTGAACATGTCCCTGCTTGAAAAGCTGCTGGAACTGCTGGATCTTCACGTTCCGGTCTCCCTGACCGATACGTTTGTCGCTCCGTCCGCTATGCTTCACGATTTTGACGGAAGGGAAAGGATACAGCCGAAGTACAAAGGAGAAAGCCTGCTCGCAGAATATGGTTGCGAACAGGCTTATTATCAGGTTTTCGTGAATGAGACCCCCAATCAGGTCGGGGGTGACGGGGAATCTCATTTCATTCCCAATCTCTCGATCCTCGACCTGCTGTCGGCCGAAGGACCGGACGCCGCCTCTTTCCTTAGAACTTGAAGGCAAACGTGCAGACCCATTTGTTCTGGTTCTGCGTGATGTAACCCGTGGGAGCCGTCACGGCGCTGGAGTAATTGTCGTATAGCTGGAACGAGCCGGACTGATTAGCCAGTTTCATCCAGGCCAGGTCGATCGAAAACATCGGACTGATGTTGAAACCGATGCCGGCGCTATAGGCCTGGCGGGCCGCTCCGCCTTTGACGGCCGAAGAGTAGCGCTGGTAACCGCCGCGCAGCGAGAGGAAATTCACCACGCGCACTTCCGCACCAACCCGGAGTATGCCGGCATTCTTGAAATTGGAAGCGATGTAGGCGTTCTCGCTGGCATAGATATCGTCGGCGTAGCGATAGCTGCCGTTTTTCTCACGCAGCCGGGTATTCGCATAGTTGACCATTTCATAGTCCACGCTGATCAGGCCGCGGTCCCAGAAGGTGTACGCAGCGCCTACGCTGAAACGCATCGGTGCGGTCATGGCATAATTCCATCTTCCGGTCGGGGAGTATTCTGTGTACTTGTTGCCGTTGTTGAAAGCCGTGTTCATGGTATAGTCCCATTCGTCGGTCAGCGAATACCAGGTCGGCGTGGTGAGGGTGGCCCCGAGCCTGAGGCCGGCCACCGGCGTGGCTATGACACCCAGCTTGAAACTGGCGCCGGCACCGCTGGTACGCAGCCAGTAGCTGTTGTCCATCGAGACGAAGCCGTCCTCGAACTGTGCGGAATTCTGGGCCCTCTCTTCATAGAATTCTTCCGTAATCTGGTTGACGGTGTGCAGGTTGATGTTGGCACCGACATACAGGAAGTCGGAGAAGTTCATGCCGAAGTTGAAAGAGAACTCCTGGTTGCTGCCGCGGGTCTTGCGGTTGAAGCGCTGGTCGAGGGGACCGCCGATCATGAGCTGGTCCAGGAATTCGTTGTAGTTTTCCGTCGAGGCCATGTAGGAATCATCCACGTCCGCATATTTGCCGCCCAGGTAGGAAAGCGGTGCCAGTGCGTAGGTGTTCCAGGCGAGGATGCCGGGCCACGGGGCGTCCGAGGCCTCGTAAGGGTTGGAAGTTTTTTCCTTGTCAAGGATTTGCCATTTATAGCCTTCCAGGCTGGCGGCGATGGAACTCAGCATCGACGAATTGTCCGTCGTGCCGGAGGCCCTCATCACGGAGCGGAAGTTATTGGTCTTGTTGTAGACGAAGCCGAAACTGTAGTTGATCAGTCCGCGGTAATTGCCGGTATTGAAAGTGAGGACAGTACCGATGTTCGACAGGTTCAGTCCCGTGTTGCGGGCGTTGAGGCTGTTCCCCAGATAGTCCGTCGTTGACCGGCTGGTGACCAGCGAAGGCGAGATCGTAACCTGGGAGAAACCCATCACGCCGGAGCTGGCCGGGTTGATGCCGATGGCACCCAGATCGCCGCCCAGTGCGGTAAAGGCGTTGCCCATGGCCATGGTCCGCGCAGTACCTTCACGATATGCCTCCGCAATGGAGAGCGCATCCTCTGCGGTTTGTGCCAGCAGACCTGCTGCAAAGGTCAGGGACAAGAAGAAAGTCAGTATCTTTTTCATGTCAGTTGCAAATTTAAAAACCATGTAAAAAAGAGGTCGTCAGACTTATCGGCGTCCGCCGCCGCTGTGGGTGCCGCCACTAACGCTGCGTCCGCCGCCAGAAGAACCGCCACCGCTGTAGCCGCCGGAAGAGCGGGAGCTGCTGCCGCTGCTATAGCTGCCACCCGAGGAACGCGTGCTGTAGCTGCCGGAGCTGCTGCTGCTGGCACCGGTGCGTACAGGACGGGACGAACTGCCGGAGCTGCGGACCGTCGTGGTGCCGTTGCTGGAGGTGCGGGTGCTCACGCTGCCGCCGGAGGAAGTCCTGCGGGTGGTGTAGATGCCGCGGCTTCCGGAAGTGCCGGTGGGACGGTACATACCCGAGCCGTTAGCCGAATTGCGGGGCGTGTAGACGACGTTGCGGTGCTCAACCGGACCGGGTCCGGGACCATAGCCGTGCGGATAGTAGTGGTGATGGTAAGGATAGTCGTACCAGCGGTGATAGCCGTACCACCCGGCATAGCCGATGCCGCCCCAGAACCAGGGATCATAATACCATCTGCCGGACCAGTAGGGGCTGTAGAAGCCGTAATAGCCATAGTAAGGATAGCCATAGGCATAGTAGGGCCGGCCATACCAGGAATTGTACCAGCCGTAGCTCCAGGTGTCATACCAGTAAGGATTGATGTACCAGGGACTGTCGAATTTGTGGAGGCGGGATTCGTAGGTCTCACCGTCCATCAGTTCGGTTACAACGTAGAGATTGCCTTCCTCGTCTCTTGCGAGGTATTGGTCATATTGGCTGCGGGAAGCCCGCGCTTCTTTCTCGGCGATCATCTTGGCCCGTGATTCTTGGGTGGGGCGATAATAAATGCCGTCGGAATATGCAGAGGAGCTGTAGTAAGCCGACGTACCACAAGAGCTGGCAAGAGCCGCAAAAGCAAGGATTGCGAAGAATCCGAATCGTTTGTTTTTCATTTTTCCTCCTGTGTTGGTTAATTTTTGTATTTTTGTACCCTTATTTGACGCGCAAAGCGCGCGTGCGTTTAATAAAGTAATTGCAAATATATCAATTTTTATACCAATAATCAAATGGCAGAGGTATCGAACAAAGAGGTCACAAACCGGGAAGACAATTATTCACAGTGGTACAATAACTTAGTGGTCAAGGCGGACCTGGCGGAACAGTCTGCCGTCCGCGGCTGCATGGTCATCAAACCCTATGGCTATGCCATCTGGGAGAAGATGCAGCACCAGCTTGACAAGATGTTCAAGGAGACAGGGCACGTGAACGCCTATTTCCCGCTGTTCATTCCCAAGTCGTTCCTGAGCCGGGAAGCCGAGCATGTGGAAGGATTCGCCAAGGAATGCGCCGTGGTGACGCACCACCGTCTCAAAGTGGCGCCCGACGGCAAGGGCGTGGTGGTCGATCCCGACGCAAAGCTCGAAGAAGAGCTGATCGTGCGCCCGACCTCTGAGACCATCATCTGGAACACCTACAAGAACTGGATCAAGTCATGGCGCGACCTCCCGATCCTCTGTAACCAGTGGGCGAACGTCGTACGCTGGGAGATGCGTACCCGCCTGTTCCTCCGCACCGCGGAGTTCCTGTGGCAGGAAGGCCATACGGCCCACGCCACCTACGACGAGGCCGTGGCCGAGGCGACGAAGATGGTGGACGTGTACGCACGCTTTGCCCGTGAATTCATGGCCATGCCGGTGGTCATCGGCCACAAGTCCGAAACCGAGCGTTTCGCCGGCGCCCTCGATACCTACAGCATTGAAGCCATGATGCAGGACGGAAAGGCCCTGCAGGCCGGCACCTCGCACTTCCTGGGCCAGAACTTCGCAAAGGCTTTCGACGTGCAGTTCGCCAATAAAGAAGGCAAGCTCGAGTATGTCTGGGCTACGTCCTGGGGTGTCTCGACGCGTCTGATGGGTGCCCTGATCATGTGCCACAGCGACAACAACGGTCTCGTGCTGCCGCCGGCCCTCGCCCCGATCCAGGTAGTGATGGTGCCCATCTACAAGAAAGATGAGGAGCGTGAGGCCATCCTCGCGCGCATGGAGGAACTCAGGAAGGAATTCGAGGCGAAGGGTCTCAGCGTGAAGATCGACGACCGCGACAACCTCCGTCCGGGCTTCAAGTTCGCCGAATGGGAACTCAAGGGCGTGCCGGTGCGTGTGGTCATCGGCCCGCGCGACCTGGAAGGCGGCCATGTGGAACTGGCCCGCCGCGACACTTCCACCAAGGAGAATATTTCGCAGGAAGGCCTGGCCGACCATATCGCCGCGCTGATGGATGAAATCCAGAAGAACCTCTATGCCAAGGCGCTGAAGTTCCGTGACGAGAACATCCGCAAGGTCGACACCTGGGAGGAGTTCAAGGTCGAGATCGAGAAGGGCGGTTTCCTGCTCTGCCACTGGGACGGCACGCCGGAGACCGAAGAGAAGATCAAGGATTTGACCAAAGCTACGATCCGCTGCATTCCCATCGATTCCTGCGTCTGTGAGGAAGAAGGCGTGTGCGTCTACAGCGGCAAGCCTTCGCATCGCCGCGTCATTTTTGCAAGAGCTTATTAATCCATACGATCATGAAAAGACTGCTATTGGCCGTCTGTGCCATTTTCACGACTTTCGCCCTCTTTGCCCAGGCGGCGCCCGCTGCGGATTCTGCAGCGGCGGCCAAGCCCAAGGCAGAATGGAAGAAGGGCATCTCTACGACCATCGGCTTTTCACAGCTGTCGTTGACCAACTGGGCGGCCGGCGGTGCCGGGCAGCTGACCCTCAATACCTACGCCGATTTCTTTGCAGACATGACCAAGGGTCGCTTCCTCTGGACGAATGAGCTGCAGGCCGGCTACGGTTTCATCCAGAGTTTCGACACGGGATACAAGAAGAGCGATGACCGGCTGATCTTCGACAGCAAGTTCGGCTACAAGGCTGCTGAAAAGCTGTATCTGTCGACGGTTTTTAATTTCCGGACCCAGTTTGCCCGCGGCTTTACCAATGACGAAGTGGTTTCGAATATTTTTGCGCCGGCTTACGCTACCCTCGGTCTTGGTATCGATTATACACCAGTCAAGAATGTCTCCATCAACTTCGCGCCGCTGACCGGCAAGGTCACGATGGTCAATGAACCGGAACTGCGGTATCGGTACGGCAATGCCTACGACCAGTTCGCCCGTTTCGAGCTGGGTGCCCAGCTGAAGGTCGACGCGAAGCTGGAGGTCGAGAACTTCAAGGTGGGTACTACGGTGGTGGTCTTCTCCGACTATCTCAACAAGCCTCAGAACCTCAAGATCAACTGGGACGTCAATGCCGAGGCGAAGATCTCGAAGTTCTTCTCCGTGACGCTCCGCACCAACATGATCTACGACGACAACATCCTGCTGAACAAGACCAAGTATCTGCCCAACGGCGACATACTCGAGTACCAGGCAGCAGGTGTCCAGTTCAAGGAACTCTTCACGATCGGCTTCTCCTATACGTTCGGGCAGAAAAAGAAATAACGGGTGATGCAGGACCGCTTCGACAGCACCCTGGCGCGGCTGCTGGCCGATGGGGCCGGCGGCCATGTGCTGTTGGCCGTCAGCGGTGGCATCGACTCGATGACGATGGCAGACCTGTTTCTGCACAGTGCGCTGCGGCTTCCCCTGGCCGTGGCGCATTTCAATTTTCATCTGCGTGGGACGGAGAGCGACGGTGACGAGGCGCTGGTGCACGACTGGTGCCTGGCGCAGGGGGTGCCGTTCTTCCGGCAGGAGGCGGACACAAAGGCATACGCTTCTGCACGGGCGCTGTCGATTGAGATGGCTGCTCGTGCGTTGCGCTACGACTGGTTTGCGGCTTTGTGCCGCGAACAGGGATTCACGCATCTGGCCGTGGCCCACAATCTGGACGACAATGCCGAGACGCTGCTGCTGCATCTGCTGCGCGGCACGGGCATGCGGGGGATGAGCGGCATCCGGGAAGACATGCCTCTGCCAGGCGCGGAAGGTGTCCGGATCATCCGGCCGCTGCTGGGTTTCTCCCGGAAGGAAATCGAAGCCCATGCAGTACGTGCCGGCGTGCCGTTCCGGGTGGATTCGACCAACACAGATGTATCTTTCGCCCGTAACCGCATTCGGAACCGGGTTTTCCCCGAACTGGCGGCCATCAATCCTTCGTTCCTGCAGACTTTCCGGCGGGAAATGCGGCAGTTCAGCCAGATGGAGGCCTTGCTCGACGGAGTATTCTCGGCTGGTCGGGACACGCTTTGCCGGGAACAGGACGGGGTGCTGGTCATTGACATCCCGTTGTTGCGGCAACAGGAACAGACCGGCTGGTGGCTCTACCGGCTGCTGGAGGGCTACGGTTTCAATGCTGACCAGTTGGAGCAGATTGAGCGTTCGCTGGACGGCTTGAGCGGCAAGACGTTCATTTCGGCGACGCACCGGCTGGTGAAGGACCGCCGGGAGTTGCGCGTCTATCCTTTGACACTGACGCCGGACGACCTTACTGCCCGGCTCGACGTGCGGACCTTCACAGTGACGCCGGGCTTCGATCCGAAACGGAAGCCGGAGGACGTGCTGTTCGTCGATGCTGACCTGGTGCGTCTGCCGCTGTCGGCGCGCGCTCCGCGTCCTGGCGACCGCTTCCGCCCCTTCGGCATGCACGCAGGTTCCCGCCTGCTGAGCGATTTCTTCACCGACTTGAAATTGGACGTAGCGCAGAAGGAGCGCGAAATCGTGGTCACCACACAAAATGAAAATGGCGACGAAATCATCGTCGCCATCCTCGGCCGCCGCATCGACGACCGCTTCAAAATCACCGCTGCCACACGGACGGTAGCAGCTATTTCTTTTCTTCCTCGGCCGGCTTGACTTCTTCGGCTTCGTAGCCGAGTTTCACGATGGCGGCGGCGAGTTTCTCTTTGTCGGTCTTGGCGGCGTCGTACTTGATCCAGACCGTCTGGTCGTCAAGGTTGACTTTCATGTCCTTGATGCCTTTCTCGTAGGGGAGGTTGGCTTCGACTTTCTTGACGCAGTTCTTGCAGTCAATGGTGGTGACGAAGGTCACTTCCTGGATATCGGCCTGTTTTTTCTGTTTCTTGTCCTGGGCGAAAGCGGCGGTGCCGGCCATGAGGAGCAGGGTGAGGGTGAGAAATAAAAAGCGTTTCATGGTTGTATGGTTTTGATTGTTATTTCCAAAGAGTATACCGAAGTCCAATATAAATCTTGCGGCCCATGAGGGGACCCCAGACGTTGCTGGCGTCGAAAATTTGCGGGATATGAGAGGACGACGTCATCGTGTGCATGCCACCGTCACTGAAGTTGAGACCGAACGGGTCTTCGGCACCGATGATGGCATGGTGCTGGCGGTAGCCCAGGATGTTCTCGGCACCTACGTAGACATCGATGCCCCTGAACTTGCGGGTAATCTGCGCGTAGAGCATCGGATAGACCGGCGATGTCTCCATGTCCCAGACTTCCGCCGCGTACCTGGGAATCCGCATCGGGCCGTTGAGCTGGGCCGTGAAGTCGAAGGTCCACTTGTTCATGGCCGTGGCGTATTGCATGTTGAGCACGCCCTTGTAGCGGCTGGTCATCGGCCGTTCCACGAGGCCCTGGTCCTTGAGCGTCACCTTGGCGTCGGTGTAGCGGAAGGTCGCCGTGATGTTGAAGCGCTCCAGCGGATTGACCGAGAAGTCCACCTGCCAGGTGTTGGTGTAGGACTTTCCGTCGAGGTTGTAGAATTCGATGGCCAGCATGTTGCGCTCCGCGTCCACGACCACCTGCTTGTTGAAGTCATTGTGAAAATAGTCGAAACTCAGGTAAGTCTCCGTGTCTTCAGCGCCGAAGGGCAGGTAGAAGGTCACGTTGCCGCCCCAGGTCCAGGCGTCTTCCAGCAGGTCGAGCTTGTTGGGGATGACAATATCCTTTCCTGTTGAGAAGATGCCGAGGTTGTCGGTGAAGATGTTGGCGGTGCGGTAGCCGCGGCCGCCGAGGGCGCGCAGCGTCACCCAGTCGGCGGGCGCCCAGCGGACGTTGGCGCGAGGGGCGAAGAGCCAGCCGTGAAGGGTGTTGTATTCCAGATTGACGCCGCCTACGAAAGTCAGTGCCTCTTCCCAGGTGTAGGTGTATTCGCCAAAGCCCGAAATCGCGTGCTCTTTGCGGCTATAGTCGGACCAGGGTTTCAGATTGCGCAGGTCGTCATACTGCCAGGTGGCGCCGAACTCCACTTTGTGGAATTCGTTGATCTCGTTCTGGTAGATGAGGTTGGCAAAGGCGGAGTTCTGGGTGGCGTCGTAGTTCTTCAGGCCGAAGAACGAATTGAATTCGTGGTGGTTGAAGTCGGTCACCAGGGCGATGTTGGCGTGGTTGTCCTCGGCAAGGGGCACGCCGATCTTGAAGTAGCCGTTGACGCCGCGGTTGCGGATCTTGGAACCCCAGATGTTGTTCTGCAGGTTGTAGGCGTTGTCCTTGGTGGCGTCCATCTGGCCGCCGAGACGGTCGTCGTTGAGGAAGCGGCCGCCGAATCGGATCTGCATGCCGCTCGGAGCGTAGTAGAGCCAGCGGCTGGTGAAGTTCAGCTGCAGGTCTTCGGGTTCGTCGCGGAAGCCGTCCAGGTTGTGGTCCATCTTGTAGGCCGTTCCTCCCACGTGGGCCATGTTGATCATGCTCCACTTTTCGTTGAACTGGATGGCCGAAGCGACGTTGGCCTCGAACATGGCGTCGGAACTGCCGTAAAGCTGGATGAAGAGCGGGGTCTCGTCGGTAGGCTTGCGGTGTTCCATGTTGATCTGGCCGGTGATGGCTTCCAGGCCGTTGATGACGGATGAGGGGCCTTTGGCAATCTGGATGCTCTCCAGCCACTGGCCGGGGACGAACGACATGCCGAAAGGCGAGGCGATACCGCGCATCACGGGCCGGTTTTCGTCGAGCATCTGGGTGTAGGTGCCCGAGAGGCCGAGGAGCTTGATCTGGCGGGCGCCGGTCACGGCGTCGGCGAAACCGACTGTGACGCTGGCCGAGTTCTCGAAGCTTTCGGCCAGGGCGCAGCAGGCCATCTTGCACAGGCCGGCCGCCGTGATGACTTCGATCTTGATGCTCTTGAGTTTGGGCATCGTGGACTGCTGGGCGACGACCTTCGATTCATCGAGGTCGTTCTCTCCGGTCAGGTAGAACCTGGCTTCGGCTGTGCCGGGCTCCACCACCACGGTGTCGCGCGTGTAACCAACGTAGGTGGCGATCAGCGTGGCGCGGGTATTCAGTTTCAGCGTGAATTCGCCGTTCGCGTCGGTCTCGATGAGCTTTTCGCGCTCCATGTGGTAGATCTGGGCGAAGGGCAGGGGTTCAGTGCCGCCGTTTGGCTTCTGGTAATAGACGTAGCCGTGGAAATTCTGTGCAAGGGCCGGCACCAGGCTCAGGCACAGCGTTATGAATGTGAGGATTCTTTTCATGGAGTTTTCTGTTGGGTTGACATGAAGTTGATGCATACGATTCCGGGGCAGGCCCGGAATGACGATAAGCATCTCAGATCAACCAAACAGAAAGGCGGGAAAGGGAGGCATGCTCCGGCAAGGGCGGGGCGTGCGAAATCTGCGTAAGCAGATGGGCGGGGAGCGTCTGGGCGAAACAGGGGGTCTCGATGACCAGCGGGAGGCCGGTGTCCGGCAGGCCTGCGGCGCGGTCGATGCCGCTGTCGCTGTCCTGAGCGTCGGTCAGCACGTAGACATCTGTCGTGCAGCAGCCATGGTCGTGGTCATGATCATGGTCGGCATCGTGGCTGTGGTGGTGGATCTGCTCGCAGGAGACATCGCCCAGCATCCAGACGAAGTGCCGGCTCCCATCTTCATGACAGGTGTGGATGCCGAAGCCCGTGTAGGAGAACACGTAGGCCAGGGCCAGCAGGCAGCAGAGGATTCCGGATGCTTTTTTCATTGGTGCAAAAGTAAAGATTATTGACTATATTTGCAAAATGCAAATGTATAAATCATCATAAATTAGGATATGAAACCCTTCTGGAAAATCGTATTCGGCGGTTGCCTCGGAACGCTGCTCGCCTTGTTGCTGGTCAATCTGTTCTTTTTCTGGATCATCGGATCCGCCATCTCCTCGTTCGGGAAGGATAAGGAACCGGTCATTCCCAAGAACGCCATCTTGAAAGTGGACCTGTCCCAGCCGATCGGAGAGCAGGGGAAGGAATCCTTCACCTTCAATCCGCTGGCCGGCAGCATGAACATGGGCACGAGCGTCTCCCTCCTCGACGCCATCCGGGCGCTCGAGACTGCCGCCACCGACCCCCAGATCAAGTTCGTCTATCTCAAGGCAGACGAGTTGAACATGGATATCGCGCAGGCCGAGGAATTCCGTGCCGCCCTGGCGCGTTTCCGCGAGAGCGGCAAGCCGCTGGTCGCTTACAGCCAGGCCCTGTCCAACGGGCCGTACTACATGGCGTCCGTGGCCGACAAGGTGATCCTCAACGCCTATGGCGACTGCATGATTACGGGCATGAGTTCCAACCTGATGTACTACAAGGACCTGATCGATCATCTGGCCATCGATGTACAGCTCATTAGGCACGGAAAATATAAATCGGCCGGCGAGCCGTACATCAAAAGCGAAATGAGCGCCGAAAACCGGGAGCAGTATGAAACGCTGCTCGGCACGATCTGGGGCGTGATCGCCGATGCCGTGGCTTCTTCCCGTGATTTCTCGGCTGAACAGTTCAACGCCTGGATCGACAACCTGGAGATCACCACGGGCGAAGCGGCTCTGGAAAAAGGCCTGGTGGACGAGCGCTGGTACGATGACCAGGTGCGCGATTATTTCTGCACGCTGAGCGGTGTCAAGGATCCCAAGGACCTGCACTATGTGGGCCTGAAAGAATATGCGGAGGCGAAAGTCAAGCCGAATCTGCGCGTCAAGGACAAGATTGCCGTCATCTATGCCGACGGTGAAATCGTGATGGATGATGAAGGATCGGGCAGTATTGGCAATCATTTCGCCCGCGAAATCGCCAAGGCACGGGCGGATTCTTCCGTGAAGGCCGTGGTCTTCCGCGTGAACAGCCCGGGCGGCAGCGTCCAGGCCTCGGCGGCCATCGAGCGCGAAATCGAACTGCTGAAGCAGCATAAGCCCGTGGTGGCCAGCTATGGCGGCTACGCGGCTTCGGGCGGCTACTGGATCAGCTGCGGCGCCGACAAGATCTTCTCTGACAAGAGTACCCTGACCGGCTCGATCGGCGTGTTCGGTCTGATCCCGAGTTTCGGCAAGGCGCTCAAGAAGAACCTGTATCTGAATGTCTACGAAGTGTCCACGCACAAGCACGGTTCGCTGGGCAGCGGCATGGCCCCGCTGGATGAGAGTGAAGTGGCCGTGATGCAGAAGATGATCGATGAAACCTATGAAGACTTTGTCGGCCGCGTGGCAGCCGGCCGCGGCCTGGCGACGGAGGCAGTCGACGAGATTGCCCAGGGCCGCGTCTGGGCAGGCGGCGATGCCATCGGCATCGGCCTGGTCGACGAATGGGGCGGCCTGACCGACGCCATCCAGTATGCCGCCACGATGGCCGGTCTGGAAAAATACCGGGTTGTCGAGTACCCGCTGGTTGAACCGATGTACAACCAGCTGCTTTCCATGATGAACGAGACGGGTACCGAGCAGGATATCCGCATGCAGGATCTTCCTGAAACGGCTGTCCGTGCCGCAAGCTGGATGCTGGATCTCCGTGGCCCGGAGATTGTATCCAGGATGCCATATATCGAAATTAACCTTAAATAATAAACTTAGATGAAACGTTTTGGATTCATACTGCTGGCCATCGCGGCACTTCTGGTCGCGATGCCCGCCCAGGCACAGAACCTGAAAAGCCTCGGCAACAAACTGAAGAAGGCTGGGGAAAAAGCCGGACAGGCGACGAACAATAATGCTTCCCAGTCAAATTCCGGATCATCCGCCTCCGCAACGGCGAAGCCGGGGAACAACGGCAATACCTGGTTCGTCAGCCAGAGCAATGGCTCGAACCGCAACGACGGTACCATGGAGAAACCGTTCAAGAACATCCAGAAAGCCATTGAGATGGCTTCGTCCGGCGATGTGATCCGCGTGGCCGAAGGCAACTACTTCGGCTTGCTCAACAGTGGTAACATCAAGATTGACAAGGGTATTTCGATCATCGGCGGCTACAATCCCGATTTCTCCGAACGGGATATCCTGGCGCACCGCACCTACATCCAGCCCACGGCCACGTCCAATGGATCGGCTTCCGGTCAGGGAACCATCCAGATCAACGTCATGCAGCCCAATACGCTGGTCGTGCTCGACGGCCTGATCATGGACCGCGGCAATTCCATCGCCTACAACCCGCGGGGTGAAGGCCAGCCGGAAGGTGTCGAGACCCCGATGATGCAGCCGATCGGAACGGCCGGCATCGGTGCTCCGGGTGTGCCCGAAGAAAGTGTCAACACGACGGAGACAGCCCTCGTCTATATCCAGACCGGCTCCAAATGCGATATCACCATCCGCAACTGCGCCTTCCTGAACGGCCCGAATTTCGGTATCCTCGGCTCGACTGCAGCCACGAAGATCATCATCGACAACTGCATCTTCGTCAACATCCGCATGGCCGCCGTGGAGCTCCGCGGCGCTTCCGCAACGCTCAACAGCGAAACGCAGTTCACCAACAATACGATCCTGTTCACCTGGTCACGTCTGAAAGATTTCGGCGACATGGGCTACGGCTTCCGTTACATGCCGAAGATGGACAGCTATCTCGACCACAACATCATCGGCTGCAGCATCTTCTCCGGCCTCGACCGTACGCATGTGGACAGCCCGGCTTCCAAGGAGGCCGAGCGTGTGACGACCTGCGAGAACACGCTGTTCTTCCTGAACCGGCAGGCCGACCTCACCTTGCCGGGCGGCGGCATGTTCCTGCGGGTACGGGTGGCTGATTTCGATGATGTCGAGCAGCTCGCCCGCGTGGAAGGCAACAAGGAAGTGACTGATCCTGCCCTCTTCAACGGCAAGATTAACGAAGCTTACCTGAAGGGCTTCCTCGGTGCAACGTATTCCGAGAAGCTCAGCTACGACCCGAATTCTTCCAACAACACCTTCCGTCAGGCAATGGGCATGAACATGACCGGCACGATGTCGTCGAAGGTGTCGATGTTCGCCAACCACTATCCGGTGGAAGACGCCCTCATGCTCTTCGGTGCCGTACAGGGTTACGGTGCCCAGCTTCCGAAGTAAAGATTCCGGACCATGCGAAGGATCCTTCTCCTGACGATAGCCCTCCTGGTGCTCGCCCCGCTGTCCGCGCAGATGCGGATCCGGGTCAACCAGGCGGGCTATCTGCCTGATGACTGCAAGGTTGCAGTGCTGTTGGCGGAACAGTCCGGTCCGGCCGGCTTTGAAGTGCGGGATGCCCTGACGGATTCTCCGGTACTGAAGGGGGAAGGTAGTGTGGAGGATGCCGGGAAATGGGCTTTCCCTTGTGCCTGGCGTCTTGATTTTTCGTCACTGCAGGCACCGGGTGCTTACTACATTGTCTGCGGGGAGGCCGTTTCACCGGTTTTCCGCATCGGCCCTGACGTCTATGATGGCCTGGCCGATTTCCTGCTGACGTATCTGCGGCAGCAGCGCTGCGGGGACAATCCCTACAATGACCACGTGTGCCATGAGCATGACGGCTACATCGTGTATCATCCCACGCGTACGGGCGAGCATATCGACGTGACGGGCGGCTGGCACGATGCGACCGATTATCTGCAGTACACCACTACATCGGCGACGACCATCTACCATCTGGCCTTTGCCTGGAAATATGCCGCGGACCGTTCGGTTTTCGGAGACCGGTACGATGCGACGGGCCGTCCTGGCGCCAACGGCATTCCGGACGTTCTCGATGAGGTGAAGTGGGGTCTCGACTGGCTCGATAAGATGAATCCGGCTCCGCGCGAGATGTACAACCAGATTGCGGATGACCGCGATCACGCCGGCATGCGCCTGCCCTATCTGGATTCCGTGGATTATGGCTACGGGCCCGGGAAGGGCCGTCCGGTCTATTTCGTGACGGGCGAGCCGCAGATTGCCGGACATAAGGTGAACCGCACGACCGGCGTTTCATCCATCGCAGCCAAATTCGCATCCACGTTCGCCCTGGGCGCTGACGTCATCCGGCCCTGGTATCCGGACTTTGCCGCGAAGATTGAAGGCAAGGTGCAGGATGCCTGGGACTTTGCGCTGGAGAAACCTGGCAACACGCAGACCGCCTGCGTGATCTCGCCGTATTTCTATGAAGAGGACAGCTGGGTCGATGATCTGGAACTGGCTGCCGCTACATTGTATGCGCTGGGCAAAGGGGAGCAATGGAAGCAGCAGGCTTCCTACTGGGGCGAGCTGGAGCCGTATTCTCCCTGGATCGACGGACAGAAAGGCAAGGAATATCATCATTACCAGTGGTATCCGTTCATCAATCTGGGCCACTGGCTGCTGGCGGCGGGCGAAGATGCCGCTGTGACGACGGAGTTTTCCGGATACATGCGCGATGGCCTGGAACGGCTCCGCCGTCAGGGAGCATCCGATCCGTTCCGGCACGGTGTCCCGTATCTGTGGTGCTCCAACAACCTGACGTCTGCAGCCGTGACGCAGGCCTGGCTTTACGGGCAGGTGTCCGGTGACGGGCGGTTCCGGGAAGATGAAACCGCCTTGCGTGACTGGCTCTTCGGCTGCAACCCCTGGGGTACGTCGATGATCGTCGGCTGGCCTGTTGCACAATTGCCGGGCCATGACACGCCGACTGATCCGCATTCTTCTTATGTGAAAGTCAACGGCGACCTGCCGCTCGGCGGCCTGATAGACGGTCCGATCATGCGGCAGCTCTTTCTGGACCGGGCGGGCGCTGCGCTGACACGGGAGGATGCTTTTGACCGTTACAACCAGGGCATGGCCGTCTATCACGATGACATCGGCGATTACGCCAGCAATGAGCCGACCATGGACGGCACAGCCGGCCTGGTGGCCTACGCCGCTGCCCTTGAAGCCCGCGGCCGTGCCTGGAAAGACAGCCATCCTGAATCCCGGAAAGACCGTTACGGTGCCATCGTCCGCGTCAATCCCGACCAGAAAGTCATCTATCTCTGTTTTACGGCCGATGAAAACTTCAATGGAGCTGAGACCATTCTCAAGACCTTGAAGAAGCAGAAGGTCAAGGCCAATTTCTTCCTGACCGGCAACTGCATGCGTCATGTTCCCAATCAGGATGTCATCCGCCGCATCGTAGCGGATGGCCACTATGTGGGCGGGCATTCCGACGGCCATGTGCTGTATTGTGACTGGGGTCCGCAACGGCCGACGCTGATGAGCGCCGACAGCATCATCACGGACCTGAAGGCCAATTATGCCGAGCTGGCGAAGTTCGGTGTGGAGCGGGCGGCGGCCCGATGGTTCCTTCCGCCGTATGAACACTACAATGATTTCAGCGTGGATGTCCTGGAAGGAATGGGCCTTCATGTCGTCAATTATACACCGGGCATCGGCACGCCAGCCGATTATACGACGCCCGATATGGCGAACTACAAGCAGGCCCAGCCGCTCATCGACGGACTCTGGAAGTTCGAGAAGGAGCAGGGTCTGGACGGTACACTGCTGCTCATCCATCCGGGTATCCACCCCGACCGTCCGGAGAGCGAGCGCCTGTACAACCGGCTCGACGAAGTCATCCGTTACTTGAAGAAAAAAGGATACCGATTCGACCGGCTTCCCTAGCAATTTGTCGCTATGTATAAGATAACCAGAAAGAATATGCTGACTCCCACCATCTGCCTGATGGACGTGGAGGTGCCGCGGCTCGCCGCCGCGGCCTTGCCGGGCCAGTTCCTGATCGTGCGCGCCCGGCCGGAAGGTGAACGGATTCCGTTGACGATCTGCGATTACGACCGTTCGAAGGGGACGGTGACCATCGTCACCCAGATTGTCGGCGCATCGAGCCGGATGATCTGCGCGCTGGAGGAAGGAGAATGCTTCACCGATGTCGTCGGCCCGCTGGGCCGTCCTTCCGATTTCGTGGAGCTTCCCGTTGCCGAATTGCGCGGGCGCCGCTACCTGTTCGTAGCTGGCGGCCTCGGCACCGCACCGGTCTATCCGCAAGCGAAATACCTGCACGAGCGTGGCGCGAAGGTCGATGTGATCGTCGGTGCCAAGACGGCCGACCTGCTGATTCTCCGGAAGGAGATGGCCGCCGTCTGTGACCATCTGTATATCTGCACGGACGATGGTTCCGAGGGCCATCACGGGCTGGTTACCGAAAAGATCAAGCTGCTGCTGGAAGCAGGGGAGACCTACGACCAGGCGGTGGCCATCGGCCCGATGATCATGATGAAATTCGTGACGCTGACGCTGAAGGATTCCGGCATTCCCTTGGTTGTCAGCCTCAATACAATCATGGTCGACGGTACGGGCATGTGCGGAGGCTGCCGCATCACAGTGGGCGGAAAAGTCCGTTTCGCTTGTGTGGAAGGGCCGGAATTTGACGGATATGCCGTTGACTTCGACGAGGCTCTGCGTCGCCAGACGCTGTATCGTCCGCAGGAGCAGGAAGCAGATCACAAATGTAAAATCGGGAGGAACTGACATGGCAGAGAAGATTGGACGCGTACCTGTGCGCGAGCAGGACCCGAAGGCCCGGGCGCACAATTTCGAGGAAGTATGTTACGGATATGACGAAGAAGAGGCCTTGCTGGAGGCTTCCCGCTGCCTCAACTGCCGCAATCCCCGTTGCGTGCAGCACTGCCCGGTGGGCATCCATATTCCGGAATTCATCGCGCAGGTCAAGGCTGGCGCCTTTGCTGAGGCGGCTGCGGTGATTGCGCGTGACAGCTCGCTGCCCGCTGTCTGCGGCCGCGTCTGTCCGCAGGAGACGCAATGCGAAGGCAGCTGCATCCTGGGGGTGAAGGGCGAACCGGTGGCCATCGGCAAACTGGAGCGTTTCGTGGCCGACTGGTCGCGTGAAAACGGCGGTGTGCCCGTGGAAAAGGCCCCTGCCAACGGCATCAAGGTGGCCGTTGTGGGCAGTGGCCCTTCCGGTCTGGCCTGTGCCAGCGACCTGGCCAAGCTGGGCTATGATGTCACGATTTTCGAGGTGCTGCACAAGGCAGGCGGTGTCTTGCAGTATGGGATTCCTGAATTCCGTCTGCCGAAGTTGCGGGTGGTGGAGCCCGAGATCGACAGTGTCCGTGCGCTGGGTGTCAAGATCGAAACCAACGTCGTGGTGGGTCGTACGGTCACCATCGACGATCTTCTCGATAAGGAAGGGTTCAAGGCCGTTTTTGTTGGCTCAGGTGCCGGTCTGCCGCGTTTCATGGGCATTCCCGGCGAGAGTCTCAACGGTGTTTTTTCCGCCAACGAGTTCCTGACGCGCAGCAATCTGATGCGTGCGTTCGATCCTTCCAGCGATACGCCGATTTTCGTCGGAAAACGCGTGGCCGTGGTCGGTGGCGGCAATGTCGCCATGGATGCGGCGCGTACGGCGCTTCGCCTGGGCTCAGAAGTGACGATCGTCTATCGCCGTACCGAGAAAGAACTGCCGGCCCGTGCCGAAGAAGTTCATCATGCGCGGGAAGAAGGCATCGAGTTCCGGATGCTGACCAATCCGGTGGAAGTCCTGGGCGATGAAAAAGGATGGGTGCGCGCCTTGCGCTGTATCCAGATGGAACTGGGAGAGCCTGACGCCAGCGGCCGCCGCAGTCCGGTTCCTGTGGCCGGTTCCGAATTTGAGATTCCTGTCGATGAAGTCATCATGGCGCTGGGTACTTCGCCCAATCCGCTGATAGCGGGAACGACGAAAGGCTTGGAGACGGAGCGTCACGGTTGTATCGTGGCCGATGAGGACGGCGCGACGTCACGGCCCGGCGTCTTCGCCGGCGGCGATGCCGTCACCGGCGCCGCCACCGTCATCCTCGCCATGGGCGCCGGCCGCCGCGCCGCCG
>JAEEGH010007556.1_pt1 | contig 26083 bp, 19 predicted proteins | sample 9134181 | NCBI WGS metagenome assembly JAEEGH01 (sample SAMN16246544, study PRJNA631951) | gut metagenome | biome: gut microbiome; feature: rumen; material: DP-attached | host: Bos | place: Iran: Karaj | collected 2018-10
TGGGCGCCCATGCCAATACGACCTAGATAAATGCCTAGTGAACAAAGATAAGCTCCCCAAACGGCAAAGATCAGGAAGTTCATCACAATCAGTCTGAATTTAATGCCTTTCATATAAAAATTGTGTTAAGATTTGCTGTTGATTAAATCGCGGAGTTGAGCGGCTTTCTCGTAGTTTTCCTCGTCGATAGCCATCTGGAGCAGTTTCTGAAGCTGTTCAACTGTCAGGTTGTCAAGGGTGTCGGTCTGCTCTTCGGGTTCTTCAGGCACCTCTGGCTCGGGTGTTGCATCCATGTCCTTCACGTCATCCATCTCGATGCCGGCATCGTTCATCACATTCTCGTATGCTGAGATGGGACAGCGGAACCTGACGGCCAATGCGATGGCGTCGGAAGGTCTCGAGTCGATCATGGTGATGTCGTCGCCCTGTCTGCAGATGAGCATGGCGTAGAACACTCCTTCAAGGAAGCGGGTGATGACCACTTCGATCAGCTCAATGCCATATTGCTCGGCAAACTTCTTGAAGAGGTCGTGGGTGAGCGGTCGTGAGTTGGGCTCGCCTTCCAGTCCCATGGCGATGGATTGAGCTTCGTTGCTGCCAATGACGATGGGCAGACGGCGCATGGAATGTTTGTCGCCCAAAATCAGCACGTATGCCCCGCTGGAGGACTGGCTATACAAAAGCTCTTTGATTTCCAATTGAATCTTGTTCATAGTCAAAACAATAGGTGTGGTAAAGACCTATTTCCCTTCAAAAGACAAAAATAGAAAAAAATCTTCATTTCAAAAAGAAAAATCCATCGGGGTCATTTTTTTTGAAAAATGTTTTTGGTTTTGCCGATTTGTTCCTAATTTTGTAAGCTTAAACGCAGAATGGATCTTGAATTTTTTAATCTTTAAATAAATCTATTTATGAGTCTTTCAGTCGTTTATTGGGTGTTGGCCGCCTCTATTTTGGCGCTGGCATTCGCTTTCTTCTTCTTCAAATCGATGATGAAAGAAGACGAAGGCACTGATTTAATGAAAAAGATTGCAGCTCACGTCCGTAAGGGCGCTATGGCCTACCTGAAGCAACAGTACAAGGTGGTCATCATCGTCTTTGTCGTGTTGGCAATCGTGTTTTACGTCATGAGCCTATTCCATTTGCAGAACGGTATCGTTTGGTTCGCGTTCCTGACGGGTGGTTTCTTCTCGGGCTTGGCTGGTTTCTTCGGCATGAAGACCGCCACTTACGCTTCGGCTCGTACAGCCAATGCAGCTCGTCGTTCCCTGAACAGCGGTCTTAAGGTCGCTTTCCGTTCAGGTGCTGTGATGGGTCTTGTGGTTGTGGGTCTTGCACTGCTCGACGTCTCCGTTTGGTTCCTCGTGTTGAAAGGCACCAAGCTGCTCGCTATGGTGGGCGCTGAGGCTGACCTTGTGACGATCACCACCACCATGCTGACCTTCGGTATGGGTGCTTCCACTCAGGCTTTGTTTGCCCGTGTGGGTGGCGGTATCTACACCAAGGCTGCTGACGTCGGTGCTGACCTCGTTGGTAAGACCGAGTTCAACATCCCTGAGGATGACCCGCGTAACCCCGCTACCATCGCCGATAACGTTGGTGACAACGTCGGTGACGTGGCAGGCATGGGCGCTGACCTTTATGAATCATACGCTGGTTCCATCCTGGCTACCATGGCACTGGGTGCTTCCGCTTTCGCTACTTCAGCCGTTGAAGGCTTGCAGATGAAGGCTGTGCTCGCCCCAATGCTCATCGCTGCCGTGGGTGTGCTCCTTTCATTAATAGGTATCTTCCTGGTTCGCACCAAAGAGAACGCCGGCATGAAGGAATTGCTGGGTGCCCTCGCTCGTGGAACCAACACCGCCGCTGTGTTGATCGCTGCTGCTACCTTCGGCATCTTCGCCTGGTTGTTTGGCACCGACACCAACCAATGGTGGCAAGTCTCCTTGTCAGTCGTCGTCGGTCTGCTGGCTGGCGTCATCATCGGCAAGGCTACTGAATATTACACTTCACAGAGCTACAAGCCCACTCAGAAGGTGGCTGAAAGCTCCAAGACAGGTCCCGCTACCGTGATCATCTCCGGACTGGGTCTGGGTATGCTCTCCACCGCTATCCCGGTGGTCACCGTGGGTGTGGCTATCATTCTGGCTTACCTCTGCGCTAACGGCTTCAGCCTGCAGTTCAATGCTACTAACCTCTCCATGGGTCTTTATGGCATCGGCATCGCCGCTGTGGGTATGCTTTCCACTCTGGGTATCACCTTGGCTACCGACGCTTACGGCCCCATCGCCGACAACGCTGGCGGTAACGCTGAGATGAGTGGCCTCGATCCTGAGGTTCGTAAACGCACCGATGCCCTCGATGCTCTTGGCAACACCACTGCTGCCACTGGTAAGGGCTTCGCCATCGGTTCTGCCGCTCTGACCGCTCTCGCCCTGTTGGCTTCATACGTTGAAGAAATCAAGATCGCCTTGGTCCGCGTGGGTCAAGACCTGCCGAATGGCGTCGAAGCAGCTAAGGCTTCATTGATCGACTTCATGGAGGCTTACAACGTCAACTTGATGAACCCTGTCGTTCTCGTCGGTGTGTTCATCGGTGCCATGATGGCCTTCGTGTTCTGCGGCATGACCATGAACGCTGTGGGTCGCGCTGCTCAGAAGATGGTTGAAGAGGTTCGCCGTCAGTTCAGCACCATCAAGGGTATCCTTGAAGGCAAGGCTGAACCTGACTACGAGCGCTGCGTGGCCATCTCCACCAAGGGTGCTCAGCAAGAAATGCTGGTTCCTTCAATCCTCGCTATCGTCGTCCCGATCCTCACCGGTGTTATCCTCGGTGTTCCTGGCGTCCTCGGTCTGTTGATCGGTGGTCTTGCCACTGGCTTCGTGATGGCTGTGTTCATGGCTAACTCAGGCGGTGCTTGGGACAATGCCAAGAAGTATGTCGAGGAAGGTAACTTCGGCGGCAAGGGCTCTGACAACCATAAGGCAACCGTCGTTGGCGACACCGTTGGTGACCCATTCAAAGATACGTCAGGTCCTTCACTGAACATCCTCATCAAGCTGATGAGCATGGTCTCCATCGTGATGGCTGGTTTGACCATCACCTGCCACCTGCTCTAATTAGTTTAGAAGTTAGAATTGAGAGGTGAGAGGTTTTTCCTTTCACCTCTCATTTTTCACCTATCACCTCTCACCTCTAAATTCTCACCTCTCATGGAATCGTTACCAGCATTATTCTCCGATCTCGCATTAATACTAGTTACCGCCGGTATCACTACGGTTATTTTTAAGTGGTTGAAACAACCGCTCGTTTTAGGCTATATCATCGCAGGTATTTTAATTGGACCTTATTTTCCATGGTTCCCTGTGGTCGGTGATCATGAGAGCGTGGAGACCTGGAGTGAGATTGGTATGGTGTTCCTGCTGTTTGCCATCGGATTGGAGTTCAGCTTCAAAAAGCTGAAGAAACAAGCAGGTACGGTGGGTATCACGGCACTGACGGAGTTGGTGTCCATGTGCGTCATCGGATTCCTGTTGGGTAAGCTGTTGGGCTGGTCACGGATGGATTGCATCTTCCTTGGAGCCATGCTTTCCATGTCGTCAACGACCATTATTGCCAAGGCTTTCGAGGACTTGAAGATGAAAGGGGAGAAGTTCACCGGTAGCGTCATCGGTGTGCTGGTGGTTGAGGATTTGGCTGCCATCTTGATGATGGTGATTCTGTCAACCCTGGCGGTCAGCACCACCCTGAATGGTAGTGAACTGCTGTATAGCGTGATCAAACTGGTGTTTTTCCTGCTGGTATGGTATGTGGGTGGCGTGTTTATCATCCCTACCATCTTGAAATGGACGCGTAAGTTTATGTCGGAAGAGACCTTGACCGTGTTTGCCGTAGGCCTATGCTTCTCCATGGTATGGTTGGCCAACAAAGCAGGTTTCTCCTCAGCTCTTGGCGCATTCATTATGGGTTCCATCTTGGCTGAGACTCTTGAGGCTGAGATGATTCATAAACTCACCACACCTATCAAAAACCTGTTCGGAGCCCTGTTCTTCGTCTCAGTAGGTATGATGGTCAACCCGGTTATCCTGGTGCAATACTGGTGGCAGGTCTTGGTCATCACCGTAGTGGTGGTCGTGCTCAAGTCGTTGAGCTCTGGCATTGGTATGCTGTTCTCGGGCGACAACTTGCGAAACTCTGTCCGTGCAGGTATGTGCTTCGGTCAAATCGGAGAGTTCTCATTCATCATCGCCACAGTGGGTATCAGTTTCGGCGTCATCGATGGATTTATGTATCCCATCATCGTTTCGGTGTCTATCATCACCACGTTCCTCACACCTTATTTGATTAAAGGCGGCGACCCGTTGTATCACTGGATCGAGCGCAAATTCCCTGACAAATTCGTGAAATACTTGGAGAACAAAGATAAAAAAATCAAGAAGAAGAATGGTAAATGGGTGACTTTCAGATCGTTTATTATCGGTCATTTTAAAAGCATTGTCATTTATTCGTTCCTTGTTTTTGCCTTGATGCTCATCTGTTTCTCCTTACTCTCCTTGTTGATTGGTCATACGAGTATACCAATGTCCATCACGGTATTGATCTCCTTGGCCGTCACTTTGGTGGTGACATCACCGCTGATCTGGGCCCTTGGCTATAAGCGCGAACTGGAACGGGATACGATCGACAGTATCATGAAAAAGGAAGCGAGCCGTCGGATCGTCAGATTTGTCTATATCCTGCGTTTTATTTTGGCATGGTTCTTCGCTTTTTTGGTGATCCGTCACTACTTGGACGATAAATTCTGGCAGTCCATCGGAATCCAAATGAACTCGATTATCATGGCAACTGTAGCGGCATTGGCATATATGCTTTTGATGCGAGGCATCAGTCCGGCCATGAAATGGTATGAGCGCATCGAGGCTCGTTTTCTTGATAACTTCAATAAGCGTCAGGCTCAGCATTCGTTCATATTGCCCACGGTGCTGCAAGACAACTTCACGATGGAGAAAATGAGCTTGAGTCCAAAAAGCACCTATATTGGAAAGAGCATTCGCCATTGCGACTTCTATTCTGCATACAACATCTCTGTGGTTTGTGTGGAGCGTGCTGATGAGTTTTATGACCTGCCAAGGCGCGATTTTGTGCTGTTCCCGTCTGATATCATCACATTCCTGGGCACTGAGGAAGAATTGGGTAAACTGAGACCTTTTGTGGAAGTGGAGGATGAAGTGCTTGTGAGAGAACGTCCTGTAAGTGAGATGGAAATCCACTATTCAGTGGTGAGCGAGGGAAGCAACTATCTTGGCGTTTCGTTACACGACACCGATCTCCGCAACCGCTATAACGCCTTGGTGATTGCCGTTGAGCGCAATGACGACTTTATCCTGAATCCACCACCGTCAGTAGTGTTCCAGAAAGACGATACGGTGTGGTTTGTGGCCACTGAGGCAAAAGCGGAAGCATTGCTGAAGGAAGCCTATGTAAATGAACAATAAACTTTACCCCTATAAACTATGGAATCCCTACCCGCGTTATTTTCCGATCTTGCCCTAATACTCGTTACCGCTGGCGTTACCACCGTGATTTTTAAATGGCTGAAACAGCCTGTGGTATTGGGCTACATCATCGCCGGTTTCTTGATCGGTCCCAACTTCGAATGGTTCCCCGTGATCAAGGACCACACCAGCGTGGAGACCTGGAGTGAGATTGGCATGGTGTTCATGCTGTTCGGTATTGGGCTGGAATTCAGTTTCAAGAAGCTGAAGAAAGTAGGAGGGACGGTGGGCATCACCGCCTTGACCGAGCTGGTGACCATGTGTTTGGTGGGATTCCTGTTGGGTAAGATATTGGGCTGGTCGCAAATGGAGTGCATCTTCCTTGGCGCCATGCTGTCTATCTCTTCAACGACCATCATCGCCAAGGCTTTTGAGGATATGAAGCTGTATCGCGAAAAGTTCAGCGGCAACGTCATCGGAGAGCTTGTGGTGGAGGATCTGGAGGCGGTGCTGTTGATGGTGATTCTCTCAACTTTGGCTGTGAGCAAGACCTTCGACGGCATGCAGCTGGTGACCAGTATGGTGAAATTGGGATTCTTCTTGGTAGTTTGGTTCTTGGGCGGCATCTTCATCGTGCCTACGGTGTTGCGTTGGGCCCGAAAATTCATGTCGGAAGAGACCTTGACGGTGTTTTCCGTGGGCCTTTGCTTTATGATGGTTGTGCTGGCCAACTTAGCTGGTTTCTCGTCGGCTTTAGGCGCCTTCATCATGGGCTCCATCCTTGCTGAGACCCTTGAGGCCGAGATGATTCACAAGCTTACCGCTCCCATCAAGAATCTCTTCGGTGCCATCTTCTTTGTGTCGGTAGGTATGTTGGTCGATCCTCAAATCTTGGTGGATTACTGGTGGCAGATCCTTGTAGTAACCATTGTGCTACTTGTCTTCAAGCCTATGAGCAATGTGGCCGGACGTATCCTGGCTGGTTTAGGCTTAAAACAGGCCATGCAGGGCGGCTTCTGCTTCTGTCAGATCGGTGAGTTCTCCTTCATCATCGCTACCTTGGGCCTCAACTATGGCGTGATCAACGAGTTCCTTTATCCGATCATTGTTTCGGTATCCATCATTACCACCTTCATCACGCCGTATGCCATCAAGGCGGCTGTTCCTACTTACGAGTGGGTGACCCGTAGCTTCCCCAAACGTTGGATCGACAAACTGGAGAACAGCGATTTGGGCCTTAAGGTCAGAAGCGGTAAAAAGGTGAACATGGTTAGTTTTGTCACCCGTCAGTTCAAGAATATCGTCATCTATCTGGCCATCATCATTGCGGTGATGCTGATCTGTTTCTTCTTGAGCACCTTCATCATGCGTTATGTGCCGGTGCCATGGAATTCGGCCATCAGCACGGCGTTTTGCCTGATCATGCTGTCGCCTTTCCTTTGGGCGATGGGCTTCAAGCACACCTTGGCTAACACTACCAAGAAGCTGATGGAAGCCAGTAAGTTCAACAAGACGCTTATTCTCATTGTGTTTGTCATCCGTTTCGTCATCGTTTGGGTGACGGCATGCAGTGTGATTCGCCATTTCCTGAACGAGCCTTTCTGGAGTATCCTGCATATCGGGTCGCCTTGGTTCCGCTTCATCAATGTCGGCTTTGGCTTGATCTATGCCATCATGCTGCGTGTGCTCAGTCCCGCCATGCGATTCTACAAGCGCATTGAGCAGCGCTTCATGGATAACCTCAACAAGCGTCAGCAGTCACAGGTGTTTGCCATCCCTGAAATCTTGCAGGAGAACTGCCATTTGCAGAAGATGACGTTAAGCCCTGATAGCGTTTATTCCGGAAAGTTGATCAAGGACACGGACTTCCGTGATAATTATAATGTGAGCGTGGTGAGTGTGGAGCGTGGCAAACACGTGTTTGAGCTGCCTAAGTCCGACTTCCAGTTGTTCCCGTTCGACAAGCTTACCTTTGTGGGCCATGAGGATCATTTGCGTCTGCTTCAAGGTAAGATTGAGGTCTTTGACGAGCAGTTGATTCAAGAGCATGAGGAGAGCGAAGTCGACCTCTTCAAGGTGGAGGTGAAGCCCGGAAGTCCCTTTGTGGATGTGGCTTTGATGGACTCTGGCCTTGCCGATAGGTTCGATACCATGGTGATCGCCATTGAGCGCGACGGACAGTTTATCCTGAATCCCTCAGCGCGTATTACTTTCCAGCCTAACGATCTCGTATGGTTTGTTGCCCAAAAGGACAAAGCTGAAATCCTGATGAGTGTATGATCGTTTGTATTGCCGAGAAACCGAGTGTAGCGCGTGACATCGCGAAGGTGCTGGGTGCCAACCAGACCCATGATGGCTATATGGAAGGCAATGGCTACCAGGTGACTTGGACGTTCGGACATCTTTGTACCTTGAAGGAACCGCAGGATTACACGGATCAGTGGAAGGCCTGGGCTTTGACCCGTCTGCCGATGATTCCTCAGCGTTTTGGCATCAAGTTGATTGCCGACAAAGGCGTGGAGAAGCAGTTTAAGATCATTGAATCGTTGTTCCAGAAAGCTGATAGCATTGTGAACTGCGGTGATGCCGGCCAGGAGGGAGAGCTCATCCAGCGTTGGGTGATGCAGAAGGCCTTGGTGAAGTGTCCCGTCAAGCGCCTCTGGATCTCGTCGTTGACCGAAGAATCCATCCGTGAAGGCTTCAAGACCTTGAAAGATCAATCGGAATACCAATCCTTGTATGAAGCAGGCTTGTCAAGAGCCATTGGCGATTGGCTGTTAGGCATGAATGCCACCCGACTCTATACCTTGAAGTACGGTCAGAACCGGCAGGTGTTGTCGATCGGACGTGTTCAGACGCCCACTTTGGCGTTGATCGTGAAGCGCTATCAGGAGATCCAGAACTTCAAGCCCGAGGCTTATTGGGTGCTGTCTACAGTGTATCGCGACACTACTTTTACGGCCACGAAAGGCAAGTATGGTTCCGTTGAAGACGGCCAAAAGGACTTGCAGAGCGTCGAAGGGAAAGAGTTTGCCGTAACGGATATAGATACCAAGAAAGGCAAGGAGGCACCGCCGAAACTATATGACTTGACTTCGTTGCAGGTGGAGTGTAACAAGAAGTATAACATGTCGGCTGAGCAGACGTTGCAGACCATCCAGAGCCTTTACGAAAAGAAATACACTACCTATCCTCGTGTCGACACCACATATTTGAGCGACGATATCTATCCGAAGTGTCCTGATATCTTGTCAAAACTCGCCAATTATGCCGAGCTGACGGCGCCGTTGGCAGGCAAGAAGTTGCCCAAGAGCAAGAAGGTGTTCGACAACAGCAAGGTCACTGACCACCATGCCATCATTCCAACGGGTGTGGTGCCACAGGGCTTGTCCATGGCCGAGAGTCAGGTGTATGACGAGGTTTGTCGCCATTTCATCGCCGTGTTTTATCCTGATTGCCAGTTTGCCACGACTACCGTCTTAGGTAAGGTGGAAGAGGTGGAATTCAAGACCTCGGGCAAGCAGATCCTTGATCCGGGTTGGCGAGTTGTCATCAAGCCGGTGAAGCAGGACGAGGAGAAGAAAGAAGGGCAGGAGGATGAGGAAAAAACGCTTCCCATCTTTGAGAAAGGCGAACATGGTCCTCACAAGCCGCAATTGACTGAGAAGTGGACTACGCCTCCAAAACCATACACTGAAGCTACCTTGCTTCGTGCCATGGAAACGGCAGGTAAGCTTGTGGATGATGAATCCCTCCGCGAGGTGATGAAGGAAAATGGCATTGGCCGTCCGTCCACTCGTGCCGCCATCATCGAGACCCTATTCAAACGCAACTATATCCGTAAGGTTCGCAAGAGTTTGGAGCCCACGCCCACGGGCATCGAGCTCATCGGCTTGATCCATGAGGAGTTGTTGAAGAGCGCCGAACTCACCGGCATCTGGGAAAAGAAACTTCGTGAGATCGAGCAGCACAAATACGAAGCTCGACAGTTCATCGAGGAACTAAAGCAGATGGTTGTGCAGATTGTCAATCAGGTGATGCGCGACGGCTTTAACTGATTTCCAGCGTCTTCTTGCAGATCTCGATTTCCTCGGGATCGCCAGTGTATTTGCCGTGGTCGTCGGAGAGTTTGACCACCTTCTTCCAGGTACGTTTCTCAGTGATCTTGGCAGCCGTAAGTTTCACCACGATGTTCATGGCCTTCACGTTGTCGACGTCGCAGGTGAGATGGGTGCCGATGCCGTAGGAGTCCATCATGCGGCCGTTCACGGCCTCGTGGATGGCGATAGCCTCATCCACGTTCAGCCCATTGCTGAAGATGATGGATTTATGCGATGGATCGATGCCCAACTCATGGTATTTGGCGATGATCTCTTCCAGAGCTTCATAATTGTCGCCACTGTCGACGCGGAGACCGTCAAATAACTTTGCATGTAGCATAGTGAAGTTCTGGAAGAAAGCCTTGCGGGTGTAGGTGTCATAAAGGAACACGCCCAAGCTGCCGGCATACACCTCCTGCCAGTAATCCATGGCGAGGTAGTTGGCCTCGTTGTAGCCATAGAGCGAACAGGTCTCAATGAACTGATGGCTCATGGTGCCAATGGGGGTGAGGTCGTACTTCATAGCCAGCAACACATTCGAGGTGCCCACGAAACAGGTCTTGGTGAACTGCTTCTGTGCCTCGATGAAACTGCGAATCACCATGTCCTGATGCTCGAACGAGAAACGACGACGGGTGCCAAAGTCGCTAAACTTCACGCCATTGCCAATCAGGCGGATGCCTTTGTCGTACGACTTCTTATATTCCTTTTCGGCATCGTAATGCTCAAACTCGCCTTTCAGCTCATGTGAGAGCTCCGAAACGGTAGCTAAGATCGGCATCTCCCAAAACACGGTGCGCCACAACAGTCCGGTGACGGTGATGTGGAGATGGCCCTCAGCGTCTTGTTCCACCTCGACTTCCGATGACTTCAGCTTGAAGCCTTTCAGGAAGGTGAAGAACCACAGCGGGAAGTAATAGCATTTCTGTTTCATGAAACGCGCCTCTTCGTTAGTGATTCGGAGGTCTTCCAGCATCTTGAATTGCTCTTTCAGCTTTTCAGCGAAGCCTTCGGGGTAAACGGAGTTGTTGCGGTCCACAAAGGTGTATTGACCCATGGCGCGCGGGAACTTCTGTAGATAGGCGTAGCACACGCTAAACGTGTACAGATCGTTGTCTAACAGGCTGTTGATGATTCTTCTCATGGCTTATAGTTTGCTGATGATACTTCTAACTTTATCCGAAATGTATTTCACCGAGTTGGTAGCGTTTTCAAGCACTTGCACCATATCCTTGCGCTTGATGATCTCGGTGAGGCTGTAGTTCTGTTGGAACAATTTGCTGATATAATTACCGTAGAGCTCATCGTTGTCGTGCTCAAGGGTCTTGATCTCATGGCAAAGACGGCCGATTTCCCTGCGCTTGCGGTTATTTGAGATGTAGGGGAGACGGTTGATGATGTTGCTCAGGCTTTCTGCTGCAAACATGATGTTCTCCGCCATGGTGGTCAGGCCTTCGTCGACCTCGATGAAACGGCGGGTGACGATGATGTTACCGCAGTCGTCGATACGGTCCATGAAGTCGTCCATCAACTCGGCCAACTCGTGGACGTCCTCGCGTTGGAATGGAGTCAGTACGGTGCTGAAGAGCGTGCTGTGGAACTCGTCCAACACGTTGTCGCCGCCTTTCTCGCAGGCCTTGATTTCAGCCTTCAGACTTTGCAGCCGCTCGATGTCGGTCTCCAAGAGCATCTGCCGTAGGAGTTTGGAACCCTGGGCGATGTATTCTGCCTGCTTCTCGTAAAGCGGATAAAAACGCTTTTCCTTGGGGACGAATTGCTGGAAGAAACTGTTGAGACTCATGGCGTTAACGGGTTAAGAAGTGAAACAACAGGTTCAATACGCCGCCGATGACCAAGGGCACGGGGATGGTGAGGATCCAGGAGAGCACGATGCGTCGCGCGGTGACCCACTTGACGGATTTCATGCCGTCGGTCAGGCCTACGCCGATGACGCCGCCGGTGATGGTGTGCGTGGTGCTCACGGGGATGCCGAGGAATGAGGTGGCGATCAAGGTGGTAGCGCCAGCAAACTCAGCGGAGAAGCCGCGTACAGGAGTGATCTTGGCCAAGCCGCCCCCCATGGTCTTGATGACGTTCTTACCGCCAATCAAGATGCCTAACGACATGATGATATAACACATTACGGCAAGGATGTCAGGGATGTGGAAGCCCTGGCTGCTGTCGTAGAAGTTGCCGATGAACGACTTCATCTCGGGACTGACGCCTGCCGTGGTGAACACGCTGGCCATCAGCACGGCGATGATACCCATGGTCTTGGGCGCGTCGTTGGAGCCGTGGCCGACGCAAAAGGCCGCCGTCGAGAAATGCTGCAACACCTTGAAGAGCTTGTCAACACGTTTGCGTGGGCTGTTCTTGAAGATCTTCAGCAAGAGGCACTCGAGGAAGAAGCCTAGGAACAGTCCGATGAGAGGCGACAGCACGATGAAGGCCAAGGTGATGATGATGGGCGTGATGTGCAAGACGCCGCTGCCGTTGACGAACCATGCCGCGCCGATGATGCCGCCGATGAGGGCGTGCGAGGTGGAGATAGGCATGCCGTTGCGGGTGCAGATGGCCACCCAGATGGCGGCACCCACGAGGGCCGACAGGATGAGGTAGGGGTCGATGACGTCCTGGTCGGCGAAGTTGGCCATGGTGTTACCCACGGCGAACTGCTGGTTGAGCACCAAACGGATGATGATGAAGGCGGTGAACTCCCAGAACGAGGCCCACAGGATGGCCTGCATGGGCGTCATCACCTTGGTGGCGATGATGGTCGAGATGGAGTTGGCCGCGTCGTTCATGCCGTTGAGGAAGGTGAAGACGAAGGCCAAGACGATCGACAGGATGACGGCTATGGTGAGTAGGTTCATCACGATTCTTTTATGATAAGACTCTTAACAGTGCTGGTCACCTCTTTGGCGCGGTCGGTGGTGTCTTCCACCACTTGGGCGATCTCCTTGTATTTCAACAGCTCGATCTCGTCTTTCTCGTTCTCGAAGAGGTAGGAGATATAGTCGCCGTAGATGTCGTCGACGGCATGCTCGATGAGCGTAACCTTTTGACACAACTCGCTGATTTGCTGGTGGTTCTTCCCGAGGTCGTCGAGCAGGGCGAACACCTCCATGATGGTGGAGGCGTCTTCGTGGATGTTGTCCACGATCTCCTTGATCTGCTTGTCGATCTTCTTGGGGTTATACATCAGGATGGTCTTGGCCGAGTGGTTGATGAAGTCGAGGAACATGTCGAGGTTCATGGCCAGGGCGTTCATGTCTTCGCGGTCGAAGGGGGTGACGAAGGCCTCGTTGAGCTCGATGTAGAACTCGCGCAGCAGCTCGTCGCCCGTGGTCTCCTGTTTCTTGATCATGCGGGTGAGCAGGCGGCGTTCGTCGGGGTCGTCGCTCTTGACGAGTTCCTTGAGGTATTTGGCGGCGATTTGCACCGTCTCGGCCTGCTTGAGGTAGGTGGGGAAGAAGTGCTTCTCACGTTTTTCCCGGGTGAATATGTTGTTCAGTCCCATCGTGGAAATGGTTTTGAAATCGTTAACGGTTAATTTTGGGGCAAATATACAGTTTATTTCGATACTACACCACACAAATGGAATAAAACGCGGGCGCCCACGTTGCCGTCCCAGTCGCCGCCGTCAGGGGCGGGCGAGACCTCGCAGAGGTCGAAGCCGATGATGTCCTTGCCGGCCTCGCGGATGCGGTTGAGCAGATACATCAGTTCCTCGTATTCCAAACCACCCGGCACGGGCGTGCCTGTGTTGGGGCAGAGTTTCGGGTCGAGGGCATCGATGTCGATGGAGAGGTAGACTTTCTCGGGTAGGGCGGCGATCATTTCGTCAACGATGTCTTTCCATTTGGCGCCTTCATACATGCGTCGACGACAGTCACGGTCGAAGAATACTTTGATGCGCTCGGGCTGGCTCTCGGCCAAGGCCTTCTCCTGATGGCAGTAGTCGCGGATGCCTACCTGCACGAGCTTCTTCACATTGCTGAATTTCAGCGTATTGTAGAAGATGGAGGCATGCGAGTATCTGAAACCCTCGAAGGCCTCGCGAAGGTCGCAGTGAGCGTCGGCATGCAGGATGCCATAGTCCACACCTATACTATTAAGGTATTGATGGTAGGCGAGGGGACAGCTGTGGTCGCCGCCCAAGAGGCCCACGACCTTGCCTTGAGCCTTCCAGTAGGCGATGCGCTCGCGCAGCCAGGCGTTCTTCTGCTCGGTGGCGTCTTCGATCATCTCATACATCATATCGTAGGTCTGTGGGTCGTCGTCGACGGTGCCTTCATACAGCGCGTTGATGATGTCTTCGCTGATGGGCGCCATCTTGTCGTGCAGCTCCCTCAGTTCCGTGGGGAACTCGTCCATCCAGATGCCTTTCTGCCACAGGTCGGGGTAGTCGTGGTGGCAGAGGTCGACCTGCAGGGAGGCCTCCATGATGGCTTGGGGACCGTCCACCGTGCCACGGTTGTAGCTCGTGGTAAGTTCCCATTCCACAGGGATGATGATGATCTGCGCCTCTTCGGCGGTGCAGGGCAGGCCGTAGATGCCCGAATCGGCGACGGCGGCTGCGTTGGGGTCGAAATTGTTTTCCATTGTTGATAAATTTGGGGTCAAAAATAAGGAAAAAATCGATTTAATTTCTACTTTTGCGCCCAAAATGATTTGCGATGGATCTATTCTCGTTTCTCTCGCCCTTTGTCTTCTGCAGCCTGGCCTCGGGCAGCAGCGGCAACTGCTATTATGTGGGCAAGCAGGATGAGGGTGTGCTCGTGGATGCGGGCATCAGCGCATTGCAAATCGTCAAATGTCTGGCACAGAACGACTTACCTCTGAGTAGCATCAAGGCCATCCTGGTCACCCACGACCATATCGACCACGTGAAGGGTTTGGAAACGCTCACCCATAAGGCCGCCATCCCCATCTATGCCCATTCAGACTGCCTCCAGGGCATCGTGGATGGTAAGGCCACCAAAGGCGTCGACCCGATCCTTTTTAACGAGGTGGAGCCTTTCTGCCCGTTCGAGATCTGTGGCATCCACATCGAGTCGTATCCCGTCATGCACGATGGGCGAGGGGCAATGGGCTATTGCTTTGAGTATGAGGGACATAACTTGACCATTGCCACCGATATCGGGATGCTCGACAACGTGGTGAAGGAGAAGATACGGCAGGCCGACAACATTGTCATCGAGGCCAACTACGATGTAGAGATGCTCGAGAAAGGCTCCTATCCATACGTCCTGAAGCAAAGAATATCAGGGCCGTTTGGACATCTGAGCAATATCGAGTCGGCCCGTTTCCTCGCCGAGATGTACCATCCCGAGATCAAGAACATCATGCTGTGCCACCTCAGCGAGAACAACAACACCCCCGAGAAGGCCATGCAGTGCCTATACCAGCAGTTCCGCAAGAAACACGTCCATCTCGCCTCGTCTACCTCGGTGTTTCCTCTGCCGCGCCACAAATGCACGGGCTTCGTCTATCTCTGACTCCACACCATTCCTCATTTTATGTTGGGTGAGGAATACACAATTCCACACTTTTCCACAATTGTGAATTGACGCTATTATTTTGTAATAAATTGATACACAATGAATTATTTCTTATTAATAAATTAGGTATGAAATATGCTAAGATTGCAGCAAATTTTCGATGTGATGAAAATAAGAATGTCAATCGTGTGCGCTGCCTGCGCAATGTTGTTAGCCGCTTCGTGCAATGTGGAGCGTTCAAAAAAGTACCAAGCTCTTCTTTCGGAGCGTGACTCCTTGTATACCGAGGCCGTGGCTGCCAAGGGTGGTTTCGACCAGGCCTTGAACACCATCAACGAGATTGAGAGCGCCTTGGAGTCGGTGCGCGCCCAGGAGAACATCATCATGATGGAGAACCAAGAGGGCAACACCAACAAGGCCGTTTCGGAGATCAACGCCATCCAGCAGACCCTGCAGGAGAACCGCCAGAAGATCGAGAATCTTGAGAAGCAGTTGGCCGAGCAGGGCGCCAGCTCGAAGGCTTTGAACCAGACCGTGAGCCGCCTGAAGAAGCAGCTGGAGGAGAAGGATACCTATATCGCCAGCCTCAAGGACGAGCTGCAGCAGAGCAAGCAGCAGATTGCCACGCTCAACGAACAGGTGACCGACCTCAACAACAACATCACCGAGCTTAACAGCAACCTCGACGTGATGACGGTGCAGAACGCCGCACAGCAGGCCACCATTGACAACCAAGACGCCATGCTCAACGCGGTGTGGATCTGCATCGCCCCGCAGCAGACGCTCGTCGACAAGGGCATCGTCAGCAAAGGCGGACTCTTCTCGTCCAGCGAGATCTCGAAGCAGGGCTTCGACAAAGCCCAGTTTGTTGAGAAGGACAAGCGCGAGGTGGAGTCGATTCCGCTCAACACCAAGAAGCCCAAGTTCATGACCAACCACCCGGAGAACAGCTATCAAATCGTTGAATCCGAGGACGGTAACAAAATCCTCCAAATCATCGACAAGGAAGCTTTCTGGAGTATCTCGAATTATTTGGTAGTATCCATCAAATAAAAAATCCGTTTTTAACGGAACTGCTCGTTTTCAATTTTTTTCAAAATTGCCTCACATTTCCCCAATGTGGGGCTTTTTTTGTGTGTATTTTTGTGGAATCAACGAAAAAATGCTATCTTTGCATCATGAAATGTAGAATTCTTGTTGTGGAAGACGATGCCTCCTTTGGCCTGATGATCCAGTCGTGGCTGAAGAAGAACGGCTATGAGGCCGTGCTGGCGTCGCGCTACGAGCAGGCCAAGATCGAAATCTCGAACGGGGCTTTCAACCTGATCCTTACCGACTTGCGTCTCCCCGATGGCGACGGCATCCTGTTGATGACCTGGGTGCGTGAGAAGCTGAAGAGCAAGGTGCCCATCATCGTGATGACGGGCTATGCCGAGGTACAGACCGCAGTGTCGGCCATGAAGCTCGGCGCCTTCGACTATCTCAAGAAACCCATCAACCCCAGCGTGCTGGAGGAGAAGATCTCCGCCGCCTTGACATCTACTGGAGAAGAGGAAGAGGAGAACTTCCTGCCCGCCAACAAGCAGTGGGTCAGAGGCAACAGCCCCGCCATGCAACGGCTCTACAAACATGTTGAGTTGGTTGCCCCCACTAAGTTCTCGGTGCTCATCCTCGGCGAGAGCGGCACGGGCAAGGAATACATCGCCCGTATGATCCACGACCATAGCCAATACAAGGACGGGCCCTTCATCCCCGTCGACTGCGGTAGCCTCTCCAAGGAGTTGGCGCCCAGCGAGTTGTTTGGCCACCTGAAAGGCTCTTTCACCTCCGCCATCGCCGACAAGAAAGGCGTCTTCGAACAGGCCAAGGGCGGCACGGTGCTCCTCGACGAGGTGGGCAACCTGCCTTACGAGGTGCAGATGCAGCTGCTGCGTGCCTTGCAGGAGCAGAAGGTGAGGCCCGTGGGCTCGGCTGTCGACATCCACGTCGACGTGCGCATCCTCGCCGCCACCAACGAGAATCTGGAACAAGCTATCGAAGAGGGCCGGTTCCGCCAGGATTTGTTCCACCGCATCAACGAGTTCGCCATCGAGGTGCCGCCCTTGCGCGACCGCCTCGAGGACTTCGACGAGCTGACGGCGTTCTTCATCCGTCAGGCCAACGAGGAACTCGGCAAGAACGTGAAGGGTATCTCCGACGACGCCCTGCAGCGCATGAAGGAACAGCGCTGGAATGGCAACCTGCGCGAGTTGCGCAACGTGCTGCGCCGCTGCGTGCTCTTCGCCGAAGGCGAGAACATCGAATTGGACGACCTACCGGTGTTCAGCCCGCCCAACAAAAAGAACATCATCACACCAGCCGCCGAAGACGACTGGGCGCTGCGTCCTGAGCATGAGAAGGAACAGATCGAGGCGGCGCTGCAGAAGGCGAGGGGCAACAAGACCGTGGCGGCCAAGCTGCTGAAGATCGACCGCAAGACCTTGTATAATAAGATGCATCTATACGGAATAGAATTGTAACCACCTAATACTATACTACCATGAATAACAAGTTTTTAATCATCTGTGGAGTGATAGTTCTGCTTTTTGGTTTGGAGGTTAACGCCCAGAAGCACTATGACCTGGAAGACCTGGGTGAGACTGAGCGTCCGATGAAAGGCGCAAAAGCCTCTATCAGCGATATTGTCACATGGATGCTCACCGAGCCCGAGGACGAGGTGCACGGCCCCATGAGCGAAGCTTGGAACCTTTTCCGCAAAAACAAGCCTTTGCCAGAGGGCACGACCATCCTTTTGGATGAAAAGAACGGCTATTTCAGGTACGATGTCGAGTTTGTCGATGAGTACGAGAACGAAGGGACGACGGAAATCTACAGAAGCAGCCTTTTTGCGGAGATGGTGGTGTGGAATTGTGCCGATGGCAAGCATAAGGTGTTTTGTGAGAACGTTGGTAGCACCATGGATGGCAAGCCTAATGACTCTGGACAATACGATGGGATCATCTTTTATCTATATGACAAGACCACCCATAAGGTGTATGTGTTGTATGATGCCATAAAAGACGAGGAGAGGTATGGCCTGGTGCCGTCTCAGAACTATGGTTACGATGGCGAGCAATGGTTTTATGCCAACGACCACGTCACTGGCGAACCCAGGCAGATGACCAGCGAAGAATTCGACCAATGGCTGGAAGACCGCCCTGTGGTGGTGTTCTCGTTGCCACGCGTGGGCAAAGACATCAAGGTCACCATTTATTCTGTGAAGGGAGTGGAAGAGAAGGAGTTCGTCTGGGACGGCTACCGCTTCCACCTCGCCAAATAATCAGCCGATTCCGTATTTCTCAGCCAACAAGTCCATCAATTCGTCGGTCTCAGCCATGAATTGACGGGCGTCGTCTTTCCATTTGCGGTAGTGTTTCTCTTTCTTGCCTGTGCCACGCAGGGCGTTCATCTTGGCAAGGAAGGTAGTGTCGCGTTCCAGCTGGGTGAACATGGGTAACATCTTGTGGCAAAGTGCTTGCATACCAAGGAAATCCGATTCGTCAATTAAAGTGTTCATTGAAACTAAATCGTCGGCCGTCGACTGGACGAAGACATTGAGGATTTCGGTCATGGCTTCCTTGTCGTTGCCCATCATCTCGCTGAAAGCAGGGAAGTCGGGATAGGCGGTCTCGGCCTCGTTTTCACTTAAAGTAACACTTCCAAACAAATTCTCCAACTGCTTGAGGTTAAATGGCTTTTGAAGGAAGCCATCGAAGCCTTCTCCCTTGGCTTTCTCGGTGGTGTACTCGATGCGGCCGGTCATCAGGATGATGGGTTTGTTGGGGTCGACTTCCTTGACCAAATAGAGGACGTCGTTGCCCGTCACGGCGCCCATCTCGCGGTCGGTGAGGATGTAGTCGTAGTCTTGGATTTGCTGCAGGGCGTTGTCCAAGTCGTTCATCGAACGGCAGGGGATGGCCTGGTGTCCGAGACGGTGCAGCATGTTGTCGATGACGGAGAGCAAAGTGTTGTCATCGTCGAATACTAAGATATTGAGGCTTTTCTTTTTATCTGCTATTACTTCATCTTTTTCTTCAACTGATGATTCCACTTCTTCTACGGGGATCCTGACCTCGAAATGCGAGCCTTTGCCCACCTCCGACTCGGTGTGGATCTCGCCGCCCAGCAAGTCGACGAGACCTTTGACGACCGACATGCCATAGCCGCTGCCTTCGGCAAACTGGTTGTAGGTCTCGATGCGGACAAAGGGCTTGAACACCTCTTCCAGCTTGTCCTGCGGGATGCCCACGCCGGTGTCGATGATGTCGAATACGACCAGGCTGCGACCCAGTCGGGCCTTGAATGTGACGCTGCCTTCTAAGGTGTATTTGATGCCGTTGGAGATGATATTGGTGAGTATCTGCCTGATTTTCAGCTTGTCGGTGTTGAGCAGGGTCTTGGGCTTGATGTCGTTTTCGAATTTGAACTCTAGGTTCTTGTGTTTGGCGATGGGCGCAAACATCTCCACGATCTCTTCGCAGAGCTGGCTGATGTCGAAGGTCTCCTTGCTGATTTGCAGCTTGCCTTGTTCGAGGCTTGAGTACTCGAGCAGGTTGTTGAGGAGGTTGAGGATGTGGTCGGCAGACTGCTGGATGCTGACGATATCTTTCTCATTCTCAGTCTTATCCATAAGCTCCACATGGCCCATGATGGAGGTCAGCGGCGCCTTGATGTCGTGCGACACTGAGAGCAGCAGCTTGTGGCGGCTTTCCATGATCTCTTCGGTCTTCCTCTTGGCTTCTTCGGCGGCGCGGCGGGCACGGTATCCCTTGTTCACGTCGCTGATAATCAGTATGATGAAGATGATGATGAGAGCGAGGGTGGCGGCGCCGATGAGGATGGAGGTCTGGGTGTTCTCCTTGATGATCTCCTCGCTCTTCTCGATTTCGGCCACGGTGCTGTCGAGGATCTCTTGGTTGAGGCGTATCAATAAGGTGGAGATCTGCTCGGAGAGTTTGTTGTCGGCCTTGACCAGTTCTTGGGTCTTCTTCTCGTATTGCTCTATCTTGCTCCAATACTCGGCCTTGGCACGGTCGGAGAGGATGCGCAGGTCGGCAAGGATGTCGACGGTGTCGGCGCGTTGCTGCTGTATGCGCAGCGTGTCGGATCGCTCGATGCTGATGTGCACCAGGCTGTCTTCCTGTTCCTCCTCAGGACTGAACACGCTGCCGATGCGTTTCCAGAAGCCTTTCTTTTTCTCTACCTTCTTCGGCACGCGTAGCACGGTGTCTTTCGATACGGTGGTGATCACGATCTCCTCTTCGGGTTGGGGCGGCGTGTATTCGTCGATGGTGCGGTCGAATTCGGCTAGGGGGTTGAAGTCGTGGAACTGTTTCGACAACTCGTTACTGATTCTACCTTTGCTTTTAATGAGCTCGGTTATCTCGTTGACCATCACTTTATTGTCTTCGTTGATTTCAAACTTCATCAGCGAGTCGGTCAGCATCTGGATCTCGTCGCGGTAGGTGTTGAATTCGCGCTTGAATTTCTGCTGTTCGGTGAAGGCATAGAGGTTGGCTGCGTTCTGTGCGCCATGCACGCTTTTGGTGAACTCGTTGACCCAGCCGAGGGCATGGTGCTGCGAGTTGATGTTGGAGCGTTGGTTCTCGATGCTGTTGCGCAGGTTGAAGATATAGTAGAACAAGGCAGCGCAAAGGGCAATGACGAACAGGTAGGTGATGACCACCTTCCAGCTCGTCCTGCTCCCGCTCGGGTACTCGTTTTTGCTTTTCTTCGACATGGCGGCGCAAAGGTAAGAGTTTTTTCGTAAATTTGCGGCAATTTATAACAACAAAGACCTATGAACAAGAAGAAATTGCTATTGGTGCTGGCCTTGGTGGCCATCGTATTGTTCCTCGTGCTGCGTCCGCGTTCCAACGACGAGGGCGGGCAAACTGAGACCAAGCAGAGCGGGACCGAAGCGCCTGCCTCCGCAGGCGAAGGCGAAGTCGTCATCCTGTCGGTCAACGACATGCATGCCGCCATCGACCAGTTCCCTAAGTTCGCTGCGATGGTCGACAGCCTGCGCGCCGTCTATCCCGACCTGCTGCTCTTCTCGGCGGGCGACAACCGCACGGGTAACCCTGTCAACGACCAGTATGACCCCGTCAACTATCCCATGATCGAGCTGATGAACCGCACGGGCTTCAACCTCTGCACCGTGGGCAACCACGAATGGGATGCCAACCTAGGGGCCTTGCATGACGACATCGAAAGGGCCCATTTCCCCTTCCTCTGCGCCAATGTCAACATTCCCACATCAGTCGATCTCGATATCAAGCCGTTTGAATCGTTTGAGCATCAGGGTGTTAAGATGGCCGTCATCGGCATGATCGAGCTGCGTCACGATGGCATTCCTGGAACCCACCCTGACAACTTGAAGGGTTTGAGCTTCAAACGTCCCGAAGCGGTACTTCCCCAATACAAATACCTCAGAGACGAGAACGACGTCGTTATCCTGCTCTCGCATTGCGGCTTGGAAGATGACCTCGAGCTCGCGCAAGCCAATCCTTGGGTCGACGTCATCATCGGCGGCCACACCCATACCTTGATAGAGAAGCCCTCAGAGACCAACGGCGTCCTCATCACCCAGTCGGAATCGCACCTTAAATATGCTACCTTGGTGAAGCTGAAGGTGAAAGGCCATAAGGTGGTGGAGAAGAAGGCTATCGTGCTGAATGTCAACAAGGTAAAAGGCGAGAATGCCGAGATCAAACGTCTCGTCAGCGACTACAACAACGCCCCTAACCTCAACGTCGCCCTGGCCACGGCCAAGACCAAGTTCGAGAATATCGAGGAGCTGGGCTGCATGATGACCGACGCCATCCGTGAGGTAAGTGGTGCCGACTTCGCCTTCCAGAACACGGGCGGCGTGCGCATCAACCACCTCAAGAAAGGCCCCATCACCGTGAAAGACGTCTATAGCATCGACCCGTTCAACAACGACGTCGTCGTTTACCAGATGACCGGCGCCCAGGTGAAGAAGTTCATCATCAACTCCTACCGCAAGAACGGCGGATACCCGTCCTTCGTCTCCGGCATGCGCTACACCGTGGGCGACGACGGCAGGTCGGTGTGGGTCGACATGGACGGGGAGAACTTCTCGACGAGCAAGGTCTACAAGGTGGCCATGAACAGCTACTTGGCCTCGACTATCAACATCGAGAGCGAGGACGAAGGCCAAAGCCTCTTCAAGACTTCGGAGGAAATGATGATTGAGTTTTTGCTCAAGCATAAAGAAGTTGATTATCAAGGCGTAACAAGAACAAAGTAAAGCGCTGGGCCTGACGAAGCAAAAATGTGTTTGCACGGAAAAAAGAGTTTTTGTACTTTTGCAGCCCAAAACTTTTGATGATTTGAAGTCGAAAAAGATGAAAAAAGCGTTATCGATTGTTGCAATGGCTTTATTATTAGTCGGTTGCAACCAAAAGAAAGAAGTCAAACTGATTCCTGCCGAGAACTTCAACAAGGAAGTGGAAGGCAAACAAGTGTCGCTTTATACCTTGCATAACGGTTTCATGACGATGCAGGTCACCAACTATGGTGGCCGTGTGGTGGCCCTCTGGATGCCCGACAACCGCGGCAGCTACGAGGACATCGTGTTGGGATACGACCATATCGACAAATACCTTAATAACGCTGGCGAGCGCTATCTCGGTGCTGTGGTGGGCCGTTGCGCCAACCGCATCTCCAACGCCACCTTCAACTTGAATGGTACTGAGTATCAGCTGACCAAGAACGACGGCGAGAACACCCTGCATGGCGGCCTCATCGGTGCCGACAAGCGCGTGTGGGACGTCACCTCGGTCAACGACAGCGTCATCGCCATGCACACTGTGTTTGCCGACGGCGAAGACGGCTTCCCCGGCAACCTCGACGTGACGATGAGCTACACCTTGACGCACGACAACCAGCTGCAGATCCGCTACGCTGCCACGACCGACAAACCCACCCTGTGCAACTTCTCGCACCACTCCTTCTTCAACCTGAAGGGTGAGGGCAACGGCACCATCCTCGACCACGAGCTTCAAATCAACTCGCGCTATATGACCACCGTCGACAACCAGCTGATCCCCGACGGCAAGTTCTCGGGCGTGAAAGAGACCCCGTTCGACTTCCGCGAGAAGCACTGCATCGGCGACAACATCGCTGCCGATGACGAGCAGCTCCACAACGGCAAGGGCTACGACCACAACTGGATCATCGACAAGAACGACGTCAAGGCCTACGCTTGGAACGCCACACTGACCGAGCCCAAAAGCGGACGTGAGATGCAGCTGTGGAGCGACCAGGTGGGTATGCAGTTCTATAGTGGCAACTTCTTCAACGGCAAAGGCACGGGAAAGTGGGGCAAGTCGCTGAAATACCGCGAAGGCCTGGCACTTGAGCCTCAATTCTTCCCCGATGCCATCAACCACGATGCCTTGGCGCCTGTGCCGATCCTGAACCCGGGCGAGGAATACCACCAACTCTGCATCTACAAGTTTGCGGTGCTGCCCAAAGAGAAAAAATGAACCTATTCTAAATATGTGAGCCTCGCCTCTGCGGATGCGAGGCTTTTTTTATCTTTGCAGTATCAAAACCTAATGCTATGTTACAATTCAAATGCCCGCTGCTGGCGGTTACCGACATGAAAAAAGCCGTCGCTTTTTATGAAGAGGTGATAGGCGACAGTGTCGTCATGAACTTCGGTGAGAACGTGCAGTTTTCCGGTGGCTTCGCCCTGCAAGAGGTGAAAAAATGGAAGGCGATGATCCATACGAATACAGTCCGTAGGAAATCCAATAATGCCGAGCTGTATTTCGAGGAGAAGGACTTTGACAAATTCCTTGAATACCTGAAGGAGTTCCCTGAGATTCAATATGTCCATCCTGTTGAGGAGGCACCTTGGGGTCAGCGCATCGTCCGTTTCTATGACCCTGATTTCCATATCATCGAAGTCGGTGAGCCCATGGATGCCGTCATCAAACGGTTGTTCGAATCGGGCATGACGGTGGAGCAGGTCTCGGAGAAGTCGCAGTATCCCATTGAATACGTCAAGCGTTTCGCGAAATGAACTATCTGTCGGTCAACGGCATATCCAAGTCCTACGGCATCAAGACCTTGTTTGCCGATGTCACCTTTGGCATCGAAAAGGGTGACAAGACGGCGTTGATTGCCACCAACGGCTCGGGCAAGTCGACGATGCTGAAGATTCTGGTAGGGCAGGAGACACCCGACTCGGGTACCATCACTTACGCCAACGACATCAAAATCGGCTATCTGGAGCAACTGCCCGTGTATCCCGCTGGGACGCGCGTCACGGATCTGTTGGCCGACCTCAACGAAGAACAACACCTCAAGGCAAGGCAATACCTGACCCGCTTCGCCATCACCAACTTGGAGCAGTCGGTCGACGAGCTCTCGGGCGGACAGGTGAAACGTCTGGCCTTGGCCTTGGTGCTGCTGCATGAACCCGACTTCCTGATTCTCGACGAGCCCACCAACCATTTGGATGTGGAGATGGTGGAATGGTTAGAGAAATTTCTTACCCAGTCGAGCATGACGCTGCTCATGGTGACGCATGACCGTTATTTCCTTGACAGGGTTTGCAACAAGATCTTTGAGCTTTATCAAGGCGTGATGTACACCCACAACGGAAACTTCGACTATTACGTCAGGAAGAGCCGCGAGCGCGAAGAGGTGAAACGCGCCACGGCGGAGCGCAACAGCCAGCTGCTGAAATACGAGCTGGAATGGATGCGCAGCACGCCGCAGGCCCGCACGAGCAAGTCGAAGAGCCGCATCGATGCATTCTACGACCTGAAGGAACGTTCAAAATACCAAGAACAGGACGAACGTCTCGAGTTTGGCCTGCAGATGCAACGCTTGGGCGGAAAAATACTGGAACTCAGCAATGTGTCAAAGTCGTTCGGCGACTTGACCGTATTGAAGGACTTCGACTATGTCTTCAAGCGCGGCGAACGCATCGGTTTGATTGGCAAGAATGGGGTGGGGAAGTCCACCTTTTTGAACCTCATCACCGGCACGATGCAGCCCGACAGGGGAAGGGTAAAGACCGGTGAAACAGTGACATACGGCTATTACCGACAGGAAGGCATACAATTCGATGAGAGCAAGACCGTCATCAGCACCGTTCGCGACATCGCCGAGGTGGTCAACTACGGAAAGGACAAGGTCTACACCGCCGACCAGCTTTTGGCGCATTTCATGTTCCCTTACAAGATGCACCGCCAGCCCGTGGCATTGCTCAGTGGCGGTGAGAAACGGCGTTTGTATCTGTTGACCATTTTGGTGCAGAATCCCAACTTCCTCATCCTCGACGAGCCCACCAACGACTTGGACTTGTTGATTTTACAAAAGCTGGAGGACTTTCTGCAAAGCTACAAAGGCTGTCTTTTGGTGGTTTCGCACGACCGTTTTTTCATGGACCAAGTCGTCGACCAACTCTTTGTTTTCCAAGGCGATGGCATGGTGAAAGGCTTCATGGGCAACTACAGCCAGTATAAGGACTATTTGGATACCAAGCAACGGGAGGAACGGAAAGAGAAATCGGCGCAGAAAGCGACGGAAACCCGCCCGACGAAACAGCGCGAAAAGGTGAAACGCTCATTCAAGGAACAGCGTGAGTATGAGACGCTAATGCAAGAAATGGCCGACCTTGAGACTGAAAAACAAACCTTGACCGAGGGCTTGAACACCGAAACCGATTACCAAAAACTTCAACAGATGGGCAGCCGCCTGCAGGAAATCAAGGACTTGTTGGACGAGAAGGAGCTTCGCTGGCTTGAACTGGACGAAATTGGAGGATAGGTTTTCCCTTTAGAGTTTGTTTTTGGGGTTGGGGTGACAAGTCTGCGTGCAAATCGAGTGCAATTCTCCAGTATCGAAACGAAAATAGGAGTTACAAGATTTTGTAACTCCTTGATTTTCAATCGTCGGGGCA